>Ga0209692_10000154_pt1 | contig 224392 bp, 159 predicted proteins | sample tdDd472_FD_187129 | JGI IMG/M metagenome (GOLD analysis project Ga0209692, IMG submission 187129) | Marine sediment microbial communities from the Atlantic coast under amendment with organic carbon and nitrate - tdDd47.2 (SPAdes)... | ecosystem: Environmental > Aquatic > Marine > Coastal >... | reverse complement strand
TGCGTGAGCGAGTGCGCGAGGGTTCGCGCGGGCGAGGGCGCGAGGGCCTGCGCGGGCGAGGGCGCGAGGGCCTGCGCGGGCGAGGGCGCGAGGGCCTGCGCGGACGAGGGCGCGAGGGCCTGCGCGGGCGAGGGCGCGAGGGCGTGCGTGAGCGAGGGCGCGAGGGCCTTCGCGGGCGAGGCGAGGGCGCGAGGGTGTGCGTGAGCGAGGGCGAGCGAGAGGGGCTGCGTGAGCCCGAGCGCGAGGGCTTGCGCGGGCGAGGGCGCGCGAGGGCATGGGTGAGCGTGGGCGCGAGGGGCAGGGCGAGCGCCCTCGCGCCCTCTACGGCTCCGCGGGGATCTCCGGCGGCCCCGGCGTGAGCCAGGTCTCGAAGAAGCGCGCCCAGTCCTGCCTCGCCTGGTCGACGCACAGGTACACGAAGTGGTCGTCGGCGCAGCCTCCGTCGCCGTGGTACTGCTTGAAGCCCGCGGTCCAGGCGCCGTCGCCGTCGACGATGTTGCCGCTCAGCGCGCTCGTGACCGGCGTGAAGCCGCCGCCATAGGCGACGTCGAGCAGCGCCTGCCCGGCGACCGGGCTCAGGACCGGGCCGGCGTGGTTGAGCCGCGCGGCCGTCGTCAGGGCCTCGTTCGCCGGGGGCGTGGCGTAGTTGTCCTCGGTCCCCTCGGTGACGAAGACGTGGCGCGCGCCGGCGACGGGCTCGGCGACCAGGGCGCGGGCGTAGTTGAGGCCGTCGGCGGCCTCGAAGAAGGTCGACAGGAGCCCGATGAAGGGGTGGAGGGTGTCGAGGGCGTCCGGGTCGCACACGACCCAGGCGAAGAGGTCCTTGACCGCGAAGGGATCGGCTGGCTTCTCCTTGGTCAGCAGCGACGACGCCAGGTGACCGCCCGGAGCCGACAGCATCGTCGCCGACAGGTGCGGGCTGAGCGCCGTCAGCGGGCCCGTGAGCCCGCCCTGGGAGTGGCCCATGAAGGCGAGGTGCTCGCTGTCGAAGGTGACGCTCACAGTCCCGCCGCCGAGGTCGTCCGGGAGCGGGATGGTCAGCCCCTCGCGGGCGAAGAGGTGGGCCAGCCACAGGTAGTCCACGCCGGACTGCAGGACGTTGCCGCGCCCGGCCTCGACGGCGAGGGGGTTGAAGAAGAAGGAGCCGTCGACCACCACGTCGAGGAGCGGCGTGACCGCGTCGATGTTCAGGAGCTCGCTCAGCGCCTGCAGGTCGGCGAGCAGCGCCGGGTCGAGGTTGTCGGGGTGGGCGCGGTCGTCGTGCATGACCGCCGGGATCGAGAAGGTCGCGATCCCGAGGGGCGCCAGGACCGACGCGGCGCGGCCGTCGCCCAAAGGCGAGCGCTCGCTCCCGCCGGTCCCGTGGCCGTAGAGGACCAGGGGGACGCCGGTCGGATCACCGCCGGCGTCGAGGGTGGCCAGCGGGAGCGCCAGCTCGAAGCGGATGCGCTCGGTTCGGACGGTGTCGGGGTCGTCGCCGCCAGGGGCGGTCGGCGCCGGGCCGTCGATGAGCGCGCCAGCGACGTCCTCGGCGTCGAAGTCGACGTCCCAGCCGCCGGGCTGAATGAGGTCGCCGAGGTGATCCATGTCGATCGGGAAGTTCGGCCGGATCGCCGGCAGGTACGGCGGCGTCCCGCGCTGCCAGTCGAGGGTGTTGAGCGTCCCGGAGACCCGCCAGTAGCCGTCGCCCCCGTCGCGGCTGACGGCGGTGATCTCGATCGCGGCGAGCTCGCCCGGCGAGGCGATGGCGGCGATGGCGTCGGCGGCCGCGGCCAGGGGCGCCACCGGGTCGTCGGTCGTGAACACCGTGATCGCCGCGATGTCGGCGACGCTCACCCCGGCCGCCTCCAGCTCGGTCAGCGCCGAAGCGTAGCGGGCCGCCTGGGGCGAGCTCTCGGGCGTCGCGGCGAGCAGCGCGTCCAGCGCCGCCGGCGTCTCGAGCGGGGCGCCGGCCGCGTCTCCCTGCGAGCGCAGGACGACGGCCGCGTAGCGGGTGCCGGGCGCCAGGGGGAACCCCGGGAAGGGCGCGAGCGCCAGGGTGTGGGGCGGCAGGTAGCGCGAGTCGTCGACGATGCGCGTGACGACGGGCGTCCGGAGCCCGCGGTCGGCGCTCGCCGGGTCGACGTCGACCAGCTGGACGGTCGCCGAGGCGCCGAGGGTGTCGGCCGGGGAGGGCAGCGCGTCGCCGATCGCCCCGTCGAACTGGAAGTAGATGGGCGTGTTCGTCCCGTAGCCGCGCACCGAGCGGTCGGTCGCCGCGATGACGTAGTCGCGGTAGTCGGTCAGCGCGATGGCCTGGAGCAGCAGCGTCACGATCGGGCTCGAGGCGCTGACCGAGCAGCCGGTGGCGGCCTCGGCGTTCGGGAAGCCGCGGAGATCCAGGCTCCCGTCGGGGTCGAGGCGCTCCCCCTCGGGCCACGGGTAGTCGAAGAAGCGCGTGTCCTCGGCGGTCGCGGCGCGCGCGGAGTCGAGGTCCCAGACCAGCCGCACGCCGCTCGGCGCCACGGTGTCGCTGCCGGTCGTGTCGTCCTCGGCGACGTCGGTGTCCGTCGGGACCGCGGTGTCCTCGCCGACGTCGGTGTCCTCGGGGACCGCGCTGTCCTCGGCGACGTCGGTGTCCTCGGGGGAGGACGTGTCCCGCTCGGCGTCCTCGGCCGCGGTGTCGTCGACGACCGTGTCGGGCCCGGCGTCCTCGGTCGTGTCGTCGACCGTCGCGTCGGCGTCGGAAACGCTCCCGTCGGTGGTGCCGCCGTCGCAGGCGACGAGCAGCGCAGCGAGGACCACGGCGAAGCGGATGAGACGCATCGGAACCTCCTGGCGTCGAGCCAGTGTGCGCCGCACCATAGCGGCGCCGGGACGCCGGGGCCACGGAAAGCCCGCGTTCGACGTGCAGAACGGCGATATCGGACGCGCTCTCCTGCGGCTTGAGCCCGGGGCCTCGAATGCCTAACTTCGAACCTCCGGCCCTCTTCGTACTGGAGATCCCCGTGACCCCTCACGCGTTCGGCCGCGTCGCGGTCGCCCTCCTCACGATCTCGGCGTGCAGCGACAGCGCGACCAGCCTCTCCGAGATCCCCGCGCTGACCACCCCGACCTGTACGCTCCTGGCGCAGGCCGTCGCGGGTCCCGCGGTGGTCGTCGCCGCTGGCGACCGGTCCCAGGGGGACCCGCGGATCGTCGCGCTGTCTGGTGGCGGCTTCGCGATCGCGTGGGTCGACTACGAGGACGTCGGCGACGAGGACGTCTGGGTGCGCGTCTACGACAGCGCCGGCGAGCCCCTCGGCGACGCGGTCCGCGCGAACACCTTCGCGAGCTATGGCCAGTACCTGCCCACGCTGACGGCGCTCGCGGGGGGTGGCTTCGTCGTCGGCTGGGAGTCGACGCCCTACCACTGGCAGGACGAGCCGACCCAGGACGGCAGCGGCTCCGGCGTCTACGCGCGCTTCTTCGACGCCGCGGGCGACCCCATCGGGGACGAGGTCCGGGTCCACGTCGAGAACGATCGCGACCAGGGCCAGCTCGACGTCTCGGCCCTCGCCGACGGGGGCGCCATCTTCGTCTGGTGGTCCGCGACGGATCTCTTGAAGTCACCGGGCCCGACCCAGGGCTTCGGCTTCCGCTCGGTCGTGCGCGCGCGGCGCTTCGACGCGATGGGCGTGGCGCAGACCGACGAGCTCCTCGTCGCCGATACGGTGCTCCAGGAGAACCTCGAGACCGAGCCCGACCAGCCGAGCGTGGCCGGGCTCGACGACGGCGGCTGGGCCGTCACCTGGACCCGCGCGCGCCTCCGCCCCGACGGCGAGTACCGCGTGCCCTACCCGAGGACGCTCCAGGGGCGACGCTTCGGGGCGGACGACGCGCCGCTCGGGCCGGCCTTCCAGGTCAGCCAAGAGCCGCGGAACCTCTTCAGCGACGAGTACGCCTCCCGGGTCGTCGGGCTCCCGGGCAGCAGCTTCGCGGTGGCCTGGCTCGCCTCGCGCACCCAGGGCAAGGGCGCCGTCCAGCGCCGCTTCGACGCGAGCGGCTTCCCGCGGGCGGGCGAGGAGGTCTCGAGCGGCTGGCTCACCGGCGGCAGCGTCGACGACGTCGGTCAGGCGCCGATCCCAGGCTTCGGCGCGCTGGTCAGCTGGAACGTCTCGGAGGGCGGGGACTACAGCCTCGGGCTCCAGGCGCTCGACGCCCACGGCGAGCCGCTCGACCTCGAGCCCTGGACCTGGACGTTCGACGGCAGCCGGCCGGAGGCGCGCGCGGCGCTCCTGACCGACGGGGCCCTGGTCGTCGGCTATCGGGAGACGGCCGAGGACTTCAAGGGCGACATCGCGTTCCAGCGCTTCGTCTGTCCTTAGGGTCCGTGCAGAAACATCTCAACCGCCTGGCCGGCGGATCCGGCGGCCAGATGGTTCACCCGTCTTGGTCAGGCCCTTTGCTACAGCTGTTGTTTCTACCACCGAGACGCGGAGACACAGAGGGCCACGGAGAGGCGAACACGCTGCCATCTCCGTGGAGTCTCCGTGCCCTCTGTGTCCTTCGTGGTGAAAAAGTCGCATGAGACCGGCGTCTTGCACGAGAGTGAACGGCGTTGCCCCGAGGGCGGCCGGTCAGTCGGCGACCCGGACCACGAGCTTGCCGAAGTTCTTGCCCTCGAGGAGCCCGATGAACGCGTCGGGAGCGCGCTCGAGGCCGTCCACGACGTCTTCGCGGAAGGCGATGTCGCCGCTGGCCACCCACGGGGTCATCGCGGCGAGGAACTCGCCGAAGCGGTGGCCGTAGTCCTGGTGGATGATGAAGCCGCGCATCGTCAGGCGCTTGGTCAGGATGGTGGACATCAAGAGCGGCGAGCGGTCGGGGCCGGCGGGGAGCGACACGGCGTTGTACATCGCGACCAGGCCGCAGACGGGCACCCGAGCGCGGGTGTTGAGGAGCGGCAGGACGGCCTGGAGCACGGCGCCGCCGACGTTCTCGAAGTAGACGTCGACGCCGTCGGGGCAGACCTCGGCGAGGCGCGCGCGGAGCCCGGGCGCGCGGTGGTCGAGGCAGGCGTCGAGGCCGAGGGTCTCGACGGCGTAGCGGCACTTCTCCTCGCCGCCGGCGATCCCGACCGCGCGGCAGCCCTTCAGCTTGGCGAGCTGGCCGACCACCGAGCCGACGGCGCCGGTGGCGGCGGCGACGACGACGGTCTCGCCCGGCCGCGGGTCGCCGATGTCGAGGAGGCCCATGTAGGCGGTGAACCCCGGCATCCCGAGCACGCCCAGCGCGAGGGAAGGGCGCTCCATCGCGGGGTCGAGGCGGTAGATCCCGGCGCCGTTGGAGAGCGCGTAGTCCTGCCAGCCGGTCTGGGCCACGACGAGGTCGCCGACCGAGAAGCGCGGGTGGCGCGACGCCTCGACCCGGCTCACGGTCCCGCCGACCATGACGGCGTCGAGCTCGACCGGCGGCGCGTAGGACGGGGCGTCGTTCATGCGACCGCGCATGTACGGGTCGAGCGAGAGGTAGAGCGTCCGCAGCAGGACCTCGCCGTCGCTCGGCGTGGGGACCCCGGTCGTCTCGAGGCGCAGGTCGGACGCGGTCGGGGCGCCCCTGGGGCGCGAGGCGAGGACGAAGCGGCGGTTGACGGAGCTGGACTGGGGCATGAGCGCGGGCCTCCTGCGGTGGAGAGGCCCGGAGTCTCGCAGACGGCCCGGAGCCCGTCGACCGCGATGAGCGCCGGGGTCGACGCCGGTCGGGGGCGTCGTGTTACGGTCCAGCGCGACGACGAGAGCGGCGAGACCAGCGAGGGCGTGATGTCGGGTGAGGGCGCGGGAGCGCGGGTGATGATCATCGGCGGCGGCGGGCGGAGCCACGCGCTCGGCGAGGCGCTCCGGCGTAGCCCGTCGGTGGGGCAGGTCGTGTTCGCGCCGGGGACGACCGGGCTCGAGTGGCTCGGCTACGAGACCGTGCCGGTGGCGAGCCAGGATCTCCCGGGGCTGGTCGAGCAGGCGCTGATGGAGGAGTACGACCTCAGCGTGGTCGGGCCGAACACGCCGCTCGTGGACGGGATCGTAGACCTGTTCGAGGCCGAGGGGCTGCCGATCTTCGGGCCGAGGCGGGCGGCCGCGCGGCTCGAGGGGTCCAAGGCGTTCGCGCGGCTCCTGATGGGGCGCCTCGGTGTGCCGACGCCGAAGTTCGCGGTCTGCGACACCGTCGACCGGGCGCACCACCTGGCGCAGACCCGGTCCTGGGCGCGGGTCTTCAAGGCCGACGGCATCGCCTACGACAAGGGGGTCCGCGTGACGATGCGCGCGGACGAGGCCGAGCAGGCGCTCCACGACGTCATGTACGACAATGTCTACGGGCTCGAGTCCGACCGCATCGTGGTGGAAGAGCGCATCGATGGCGTCGAGGTCACGGTCTTCACGCTGTGCGACGGGCGGAACCTCGAGGTGCTCGGGCACGTGCTGAACTACCCGCGGCTCCTCGACGACGACGAGGGGCCGCCTGCGCGGGGGATGGGGCAGCTCTGCCCGGCGCCGATGGTCGACGACGAGATGGTGGCGGACATCGTGCGGCGGGCGCTGCAGCCGGCGGTGGACGACCTGGCGGAGAGCGGGTTTCCGCTGCGCGGTGCGCTGTTCGTGGACCTGATGCTCTCGCACGGGGCGCCCTATGTGATCGATTACAACGTGCGCTTCGGGGACCCGGCGACCCAGACCATGCTGAGCGCGTACAGCGGCGACTTCTATCGGGTCATGCAGGCGTGCCGGACCGGCGAGGGGATGGCGGAGGCGGTGGCGGCCCTGATCCGTGATCCGCGGCCCCGGATCTCCATCGTCGCGGTCTGCGAGGGGTATCCGAAGAAGATGGTGCGGGGCGCGAAGATCGCGCTGGACGTGACGCTCTTCGAAGAGGACCCGGACCTGAACCTCTACCTCGACGGCGTCCGGTACATCGAGGACGACGGGCTATATACGACGGGCGGGCGCACGGTCACGGTGGTGGCGGCGGGGGATACGTTCGCCGACGCGGCGGCGAAGGCGTACGCTGCGATGGACCGCGGGGTGCGCTTCGACGGGATGCACGTCCGGCGGGACATCGGGCGCGGCTACCGCTAAAAAACCGCACGAGGCGTGGAACTTTGTCGCCACCGGCGCGTACATCGAACCGCGCCGGCGAGGAGGGCCTCGCCGCGCGGGACGTATGGCGAGGAGACTGAGGAAGATGCTGGCTCACCGGGTGATGATCGGGATGGTGTTGGGGGCGCTGGCGGTCGCTGGCACGGCGGCCCCGGCCTGGGCGGACGACTGCGTGGGGTCGTCGCTCCAGATGGTGACGTCCGAGGACGCGGCCTATCGGGTCGACATCCGAACGGTCGGCCGAGAGGGATGGGAGGCGCGGTCGCTGCCGGTACACGAGTCGAAAGGGGCTTGGACGCGCCTCGAGGACGTCCCGTGGCACGGCCACCTGGTCGTCGCGGTCCCGGAGAAGTCGCGGCGCTTTGTGGTGATCCGCGCCGGCGCCGGGCGGGAGACGACCCAGCGTGTGCTGGTCTACGAGGGGGTGACGCCGTCGAAGACGGCCGGCAAGCTCGTGAAGCTCGTTCGGATCTTCGATCTGAAGGAGCTCTTGACGGAGGCGGAGATGGCGAAGCTCCACCCGTCGATCTCCCACCTGCAGTGGCTCTATCCGCGGACGGACGGCAAGCCGTCGGTGCGCCTGACGGGCGACGACAGGGTAGAGCTGAAGGTCATCGGGGGGCGCACGATCGAGCTCGCCCTCGATCACCTCCTGCCGCCGAAGAAGGCGGCCCCACCGAAGCGCTGAGGGCCTTGCGCAGCCAGTCACGAGCCGGGCTCGCGACGCTTGACACGCGCCCGAGCCCGGTGCAAGTTCCGCCCACGCTGCGCGCGATTAGCTCAGCTGGATAGAGCGTCGGCCTCCGGAGCCGAAGGCCACAGGTTCGAATCCTGTATCGCGCACCACCTCGAAGCCGCCTCGACGAACCCGTCGCGGGCGGCTTCGCCGCTTTCGGCGCGAGCAGGAGGCGCCGCGCGGCTCAGGCGGGCAGGGACGCCTCGATGGCGGCGGTGAGCTCGCGTTCGGTGAACGGCTTCTCCAAGACCGTGGCGTTCGCCGGCACGTGGCCCGCGTCGACGAGGTGGTCACGCGGGAGCCCCGACATGAAGACCGCGGGGAGCGACGGGTAGGCCGCCGTCAGGTGCTCGATCATCTCGGGGCCCGACATCCCCGGCATCGTCACGTCGGTCAAGACCAGCGATACGCCGTCGAGCGTCTCCTGCGGCAGCGTCAGCGCGGCGGTCGGGTTCTCCGCCTCGATGACCTCGTACCCGGCGTCCATCAGGAGCAGACACGCGACCCGGCGGACGAGGGAGTCGTCCTCGACGACGAGCACGGTAGGTGGCGCGGAGGCGTGGTCGGCGCGCAGGCTCGTCGTCCCGACATCCGGGACGTCGACGCGCGATGCGCGGCCGGGGCGGAGGTGATCGCCTCGGTCCCGCGCCTCGCCCTCGGTCGGGAGCTCTCCGAGCCGGCGAATCCGCTCCATGAGCTCGGTCGCCCTCTCGGAGACGTCCTGGATCTCGCGTACGAAGGCCGAGGCGAGCGAGGCCGGATCGAGCTCCTCGTCCAGCAGGTGGCAGTAGCCGATGATCCCGGTGAGCGCGTTGCCGAGGTCGTGGGCGACGACACGGGAGACCTCGGTCAGCTCCGACTCCGGCCGATGGGTGACCGACGGTCCGGTCGTCCATTCGCGCCTCTTCACCCGCGCCAGGGCGCGGAGCGTCGGGTGTGTATTGGCACCTTGATTCACGAGACTCCACTCCTCCGACCGTTCGCCGCCCGTTGCATGTTGATCCAGCGCAAGCTCCGGGCGGGGCTCTGCACGAACCGGGCCAGCGGTCCGAGAGCACCAGCCATGCGCGGATCCTCGGTTCGGGGGCGCTCACCGGGCATGTGGGTGTGTCTTCTCGCACGCGCTCCCGGGCGAAGTGGTGGAGATGCCCCGGGCGACTCGGAGAGGAGCGGCGCGAGCACGCCTGACCGTCAGGCGCCGCTCCGAAGCCACGCGTGGAGGATCTCGACCTCCCCCCACGGTCCGCTCAGGCGCTCGACCTCGGTCAGGGAGAGGGCGTGGTAGTCGGGCTCCTCGGCCGGGGAGCGGGCGAGCTCCTCCCAGCGCTCGACGTCGGTCACGCCGACGACAGGGCCGGGGTACGCGCCCACGTCCACGACGTAGCGCTCGTCCTTTCCGGGTGGGTCCCCGGGAGCGCGGTGGGTCCGGACCAGGCGCCGGCCATTCCAGTACGCCCACGGCGTCGCGTGCTTCGCCATGGCGCCTCGGCTCGCTCCGCGGTGCCCCGGCGCGTCGAGGAGCCACACGCCCTGCTGACGCCCACCGGGACCGGTCACCGTCAGGTGCACCGCGCCGGCCGTCGCCACCCAGAAGATCACGAAGGGCGTCCCCGGAGGTCGGCGGCCGAGGCCAGCGGCGACCGTCGAGCTCAGGTACTGGTCGACCCCGGTCCCCGCCGCGACGGCCGCGGCGGTGAGGCGCTCCCAGTCGAAGACGTGGACCTGGCCGACGGGGCGGCGGGCGCCCTCGAGGTCAGCCTCGGTGTGAGCCAGCTCCAGCGGGTGAAAGGGCAGGGTCGGGAACATCGGGACCTCCGTCGTCTCCGAGACCCTACGCCCCCACCATCCGCGCGGGGGCCGAGTCGTCTGTTCAGTGCGGCCGGGGTGGCCGCCGCGGTCACGGGTTGATGCTGCAGTCGAGGACCAGCCCCGGCGCGCCGTCACTCCCGTCGTCGCCGTAGGACGGCCCGCCGGCCCCCTTCGCGCCAGCCACGCCGCCGCTGAAGCGGTTGGTGGAGCCAGCGGCGCAGTAGCCCATGCCGGTCCCGGCGCCCGCGGTATAGATCCCGAAGCTGCTACCGCCGCAGCCGCCGCCGCCCCCGCCGCCGTTACCGCCGTCGCCTCCCTCGCCGCCCTTGCCCGCCTCGGCGTAACAGAAGCAGTCGCCGGGACAGGCCCCGCCGTCGCCGCCCGTCCCGCCGCTGCCGCCCGCGCCACCGCCACCGCCACCGCCGCCGTTGCCGCCGGAGCCGCGGTAGATCTCGGTGAAGCGGATGGACGGCGCGACGCCGCCGGTCACGAAGATCCCGAAGGAGCTGCCCCCGGAGCGCCCGCCGCCGCCCGCGGTCCCGCCGCAGGCGCCCGAGCCGCCGCCGCCACCGTGCGCGCCGACCCGGTCGCCGGCCGAGCAGAGCCCCGCGCTCCCCTCTTCGCCGCCGCCGCCACCGCCACCACCGCCGCCGCCGCCGCCGTTGCCGCCGTCGCTCCCGTCGGCGCCGTCTGCCGCCCGCCAGTGACCATCCACGACGGTCCCCAGCGACGCCGCGCAGCCCGCGCCCCCCAGGCCGTCGCCGCCGTCCGAGCCGTTCGCGCCGACCGCGCCCGCCATGGACTCGTCGGGGAGCGTGCACCGGCAGCTCGAGACGCCCCCGTTGATGAAGCCGTCGTCACCGGCGTCGCCCCCGGCGCCGGACCCGCCACCCTGGGCCCCGTCTCCAGGCTGTCCGGCGGCGCCGTCATCGGCGCTGCCGTCGTCGCCCGCGGGCGGGCTCTGGCTCGGAGGACAGCGGTTGCCACCACCCGCGCCGCCGCTGACGTCGTCACCGCCGCAGACCTTGCCGCCGCCGTTCGCGTAGATCCGGTCGGTGCCCGCGGCACAGGCGCCCTGGCTCTCGTAGGCGTCGTAGGGGTTGTGCTGGCTCGCGTTGAAGCGGATCTCCCACGAGTCGAGGGTCCCGCTGCCCTGGCCGTCGTCGTCGGTCACCACCAGGGACCACTCCCCGGCGGTCGACGTCCCGACCAGCGGCGCGAGGCTGTCGACCGGCGTGAAGTCGCCGGGGAAGACGCCGTTCATGTCGGCGGTGCACAGGCAGATGATCAGCAGACACCCGGCCGACTCGTAGAGCTGATACGTGGTCCCGTCCGGCGCCACGAGCGCCAGGCTCACGTCGACGTTCCGGCACCCGTGGGTCAGGTGCACCTCGATCTCGATGTCGGGGGCGCCGCTCTCGTCCGTCCCGATCGGGCAGCCGCGCGCGACGTTCACCGTGCTCGTCAGGCTGGTGCCGTCGTCGTTCGGGATCGACGCCCCCGGGGCGGCCCCCGCCACCGGCGCGCAGATGGCGTCGGGGTCGCGACCCGCGCCATCCACCCCGTCGTCGCCGCGGGAGCCGGCCGTGCTCGCGCCGCCGTTCCCGCCCGCGCCGGCGTAGACGCTCACGTCCGTGACGGTCAGGCAGGGCTGCCCACCGCAGGCGCCGGCGTCGCGCACGTAGATCCCGTACGAGCTCATCCGCGCCTCGGTCGAGTTGGCGCCGTACACCACGAAGCCGGCGAAGGTCGTCTCCTCGACGATGTCGACGGCGCTGACGGCCTCGACGTGGCCCGGGCCGCTCTGCCCGTACAGGACCGTCAGGTTCGCGCCCGGGTCGTACTGCCAGGTCCGCGGATCGAAGCCGCCCACCAGCGACACCCCGGAGCGGACGGTCACCGACTCGTCGTACGCCCCCGAGGACACGAAGACCTTGCTCTTGCCCTCGGCTGCCGCGCGGGCGTTGCCGCTGAACGGGCCGCTGTCCACGCTGGAGCACGGCCGGTCCCAGGCCCCGCAGCCCCCGTCCGCGACACCGCCGTTCGACGGCGTCGCGACGTAGATGGCGTCATCGTCGATGGCCAGCTCGCAGCCGTTGTCGGGCAGGCCGTCGGCGTCGACGTACGCGACCCCGTCGATGGTCCGGCAGGTGAAGCCGCAGGTCGGCTGCCCCGAGGTCGTCGCGCAGGTCGCTTCGGCCTGGTTGTCGACGTTGTAGTAGACCGCGCAGTCGTTGCCGCAGGCCCCGCAGTGCGCGGGAGAGACGTAGGTCCCGCTCGCGTCGCGGAAGTCCTCGTCGGTCTCGCCGTCGCAGTCGTCGTCGAGGTGGTTGCAGGCCTCGTTCCCCGCGTCGCCGGGCGCCGCCGAGCAGCGCACGTCGTCGCCTCCGCTGCTGCAGACCCAGGCGCCAGCACGCTGGCAGGCCCCGACCCCGACCTGGCAGACCCCGCCCAGTGGCCGGTCCGGATCGTCGCGGAAGCCCTCGTCGGTCTCGCCGTCGCAGTCGTCGTCGAGCCCGTTACAGCGCTCGCGGTCGCCCGGCGGACCGGCCACCGCCGAGCACGTGGCGCCGCCGTCGGCCGCGCAGACGACCGTCCCGTGGCGCAAGCAGAGCCCCCGCCCGACCTCGCAGACGGTCCCGAGCCCGTCCGGGCCGGCGAAGTCCTCGTCGGTCTCGCCGTCGCAGTCGTCGTCGCGCCCGTCGCAGCGCTCGTCGCGCTGGACCGAGAGATCCGGCGCCACGCTGCACCGTGTGCCATCGCCACCCGGCGCGCACTCGACGTAGCCGTTGCGCGCACAGGTCCCGTGACCCGCGGTGCACGGTTCGAGGAGCCCCGGGAAGCCCTCGTCGGTCTCGCCGTCGCAGTCGTCGTCCACGCCGTTACAGGCCTCGGCGCTCGGCGTCGGCCCGACGCACCGCAGCGCCGCCTCGCCCGGGACGCAGCCGAACGTCCCGCCGCAGCTCCCCACGCCGGTGACCGTGTTCGTACACGCCTCGCCCCGGTGGGCCACGTCGTCGATGACGCCGTCGCAGTCTTCGTCGACGCCGTCACAGGTCTCGGCCCGCGGCGTCGGCGCGTCGCAGCCGCTCCACCCCGGCGCCGCCGCCGGGTCGCAGGTCTCGGCCCCCGCGCAGGTCCCCTCGGCGTTGCTCCGCTGGCAGGCCCGCGACGCGCCAGCGTCCCCGGCGAGGCAGGTGCAGCTCAGCGACGTCGGGACGCACTGGCGGCCGCCGTCGGGCTGGTCTTCACAGGAGAAACCCGCCGGGCAGCTCCCCGCCGCCGTGCCGTGGGCGTTGCCCGCCGCGCAGTCGTAGGCGCAGACCCTGGCCCCGTCGAGCTCGAGGCAGCGGTCGCCCGGGGTCCCGCAGTTCGCGTCGCTCGCGCACGGCTGACACACCGAGGTCCCGGCGGCCAGACAGGTCAGCGGCCCGACCTGGTAGAAGCCGCTGTCGCAGCTCGCGACCTCGCAACGCGGCTGCCCGCTCGGGCCGACCGCGCAGGTCGCGGCCGCGTTCGGGATGGCCCCGGCGCAGCTGACCCCGCAGGCGCCGCAGTGGTCGTCGTCGACGTACCGCCCCTCGGCGTCCCGGAAGGGCGTGTCGATCCCGCCCGCGCAGTCGTTGTCCTGATAGTCGCAGACGTCCGGCGCCGGCGTCCGGGCGTCGCACCAGAAGCGCACGGCGCTCTCGCCGTCGGGGACCGAGCAGCGCCAGACGCCCGCGCACGTCAGCTCGTCGACCGACCTCTCGCAGGGCTCGTCCGGCGTCGCGACCCCGTCGTCGACGGCGCCGTCGCAGTCGTTGTCGACCCCGTCGCAGACCTCGGGCGCCGGCGTCGGCCCTTCGCACGCGCTCCAGCCGGTGTCGACCTCGCAGCGCTGGGTCCCGGCGCACGCGCCCACCCCGGCGACGGCGTTCTGACACCCCCGGACGAGGCCCAGGGCCGCGGTGTTGGCCGTGCAGACGCAGCTCCCCGTCTGCGGCATGCAGCGCTCGGGTCCGCCCTCGGTCACCGGGCCGCAGGCGTAGCCTGGGGCGCAGCCGCCGTCGGTCGGGTCGCAGGCCGCGACGCACACGCGCTGGCCGTCGAGGGTCGTGCAGGTCCCGCCGAGGCAGTCGGCGTCGACCTCGCAGGGCCGGCAGCCCGAGTTCGGGGGCAGCCCGCACTGGAAGTCGTTGAGCTGCACGAAGCCGTCCGCGCAGTGGTCGACGACGCAGCTCGGCGCCTCGGCATCTCCGCCGCAGCGGCCGACGCCGTTGGCGATTCGGTGCGTGCAGTCGTTGTTGCAGCTCCCGCAGTGCTCGGTCCGGAGCCAGTGGAGCGCGCCGTCGCCGTCGCGCACCTGGAAGTCCTCGTCGGTCTCGCCGTCGCAGTCGTTGTCGGCGAAGTCGCACACCTCCTCGCGCGGGGTCGGCCCGCTGCACACGAGCCCCTGCGTCCCGAGGCACGCGAGCTCGCCCGGACAGCTGAGGCCGCCGACGTCGTTGGTGCACGGGGCGCCGAGGTCGGCGATGTCCTCGTCGAGCGCGCCGTCGCAGTCGTTGTCACGCCCGTCGCACACCTCGGCGGCCGCCAGCGGCGCCGAGCACGCCGTCCAGCCGCCGACCTCGCAGGTGGCGATCCCGGTGCAGACCCCGTGCGCGTTCGGGGGGCTCGCGCAGGGCCGCTTCGCGCCCAGGCTGGACGCGTCGCAGGTGCAGGAGCCCGTGACCGGGACGCAGCGATCGACCCCGCCGACGTCGCTGCAGCCGAAGCCGTCGCCGCATGCCCCCTCGTCGCAGGGCATGACGCAGACGTCCGCGCCGTCGAGCGAGACGCAGCTCCCGCCGAAGCAGTCGGCGTCGCCTCCGCACGGGAAGCACCCGGCGTCCGGCGGCAGCTCGCACTGAAAGGCGTTGACCGGCACGTAGCCGTCGTCGCAGGTGGCGATGACGCACAGCGGGAGCTCCGGCGTGCCCCCACAGCGCCCGGTCCCGTGCGCGATCGCGTCGCTGCAGTCGTTGCCGCAGGCGCCGCAGTGGGCGTCCAGGGTCCAGGAGCCGCCGGCGTCGCGGAAGTCCTCGTCGGTGGCGCCGTCGCAGTCGTCGTCCTGGCCGTCGCAGGCCTCGACCTCGGGGACCGGCCCCTGGCAGAGCCAGCCCTGTTGGCCCAAGCAGACCTGGACGCCGTCACAGGAGCCGACGCCGTCGACCGTGTTCTTGCAGTCCGCGCCGGCCCCCGGCAGCGACTCGTCCACGAGCCCGTCACAGTCGTCGTCGCGGCCGTTGCACTGCTCGCCGGCGGGGACCGGGGCCGAGCACTCGCCCCAGCCGGTCTGCCCGTCGCAGACGCTGATGCCGTAGCAGCGCCCGGCGGCGTTCACCCGCTCGCAGGCGCGGGTCCGGCCGCTGACGTCGGCGGTGCAGGTGCAGGTGCCGGTCGTCGGGACGCAGCGCGGCAGGCCGTCGACCTGCTCGCACGCGTAGCCCGTCCGGCAGCCGCCGTCCTCGTCGCAGGGCATGACGCATATCTGCTCGGTCTCGCCGTCGTGATCGAGCTGCGTGCAGGTCCCGCCGAAGCACTCGAGGTGGGACAGGCACGGCAGGCAGCTCGCGTCCTTCGGGGGCAGGCACTGGTACTCGTTGACCTGGACGTAGCCCTCCTCGCAGCTGTCGACGACGCAGGCGGGCCCTCCGGAGAGGGTCTCGCAGCGCCCGACGCCGTTCGGGATGATGGTCGCGCAGTCGATGCCGCAGGCTCCGCAGGCGACGTCCAGGGTCCAGCCGCCGTTGGCGTCGCGGAAGTCCTCGTCCGTCTCGCCGTCGCAGTCGTTGTCCACCGAGTCGCAGCGCTCGACGGCCGGCTGAGGCCCGGAGCAGAGCCACCCCTCGGTCCCGAGGCAGATGCGCGTGCCGGGACAGCTCCCGGCGTCGCTCTCGTTGGCGCAGGCCTCGCCCGCCCCGATCAGCTCGCTCGCGTCGTCGACCAGGCCGTTGCAGTTGTTGTCGACCCCGTCGCAGACCTCCTCTTCGGGGGTCGCCGCGTTGCACTGGGTCCAGCCGGCGGTCGTCTTGCAGGCCTGCGTCCCGCGGCAGACCCCGAAGGCGTTGACGTTGTCGCACACCCGGAAACCCGAGCTGAACCCGATGTAGCAGGTGCAGGAGTCGGTCTCGGGCAGGCAGTAGCTCCCGGCGGGGGCCGGGCCACCGTCGCCGGCCGCCGTCGGCTCGGCGCAGGTGAAGCCCGTCGGGCAGCCGCCGCTGGCGTCACACCGGGTCGCGCAGCGGCCCTCGTCGTCGAGCCGCACGCAGGCGCCGCCGGGACACTGGAGATCCGCCTCGCACAGATGACACAGCGAGCTCTCCTGCGGGACGCACAGGAAGACGACCCCCTCGTCCTCCATGACGCCCTTGCAGTCGTAGCCCGAGGGGCAGTCTCCGGCGCAGGTGTCCGTGCAGAAGAAGCCCGAGGGGCTCTCGAGGCAGCGGCCGCTCGCGCAGTCGTCGTCGTACTCGCAGGCGGTGCCGATGGCGCCGCCGGTCGGCCCGGCGTCGACGTCCTGCTCGGCGACCTCGCCCGCGCCGGTGTCCTCGGTCGCGCCGGTCTTGTCGCTGCCGCAACCCGCCAGCGCCGCGACCAGCAGCGTCGCGGCGACCGCCGTGCGCGCCCGCGGCCAACCCGAAAGCGCCTCATGGAGTGAGCTCTTCATCACGATCGTCCTCACGGGTTGAAGCTGCAGTCGACGAGGGTGCCGGGCTGCCCGTCGGCGCCCGCCTGCCCGTACGAGGCGCCGCCCTTGCCGGCCGGGCCCGGCGCGCCGCCGGTGATGACGTTGCTCGACCCGGCCGCGCAGTAGTCCAGGGCCGTCCCGACGCCCTGGGTGTAGACGCCGAAGGTCCCGCCGCCGCAGCCGCCGCCGCCGCCACCGCCGTGGCCACCGTCGCCGCCGGCGCCGCCCTTGCCAGCTTCGGTGTAGCAGAAGCAGTTGCCCGGGCACTGGCCACCCTGGCCGCCGAGCCCCCCGTCACCGCCGGCTCCCCCGGCGCCGCCGTCGCCCCCGGTCCCGCCGAAGCCGCGCTGGATGCGGGTGCCGGTGATCGTCGGCGCGACACCCCCGGTCACGAAGACCCCGAAGGAGCCTCCTCCGGACGCGCCGCCCTGACCGCCGTCGCCGCCGCACGCCCCGGAACCGCCGCCACCGCCGTGGCCACCGACGCGGTCGCCGGTGGAGCACGACTCGCCGCTGGCCCAGTCGCCGCCGCCGCCGCCGCCACCACCGCCGCCACCGCCGCCGTTGCCCCCGAGGGTCCCGTCGGCGCCGCGGAGCCCGCGCCAGTGCCCGTTGGTCACGGTCCCGGCGGCCGCCGCGCAGCCGCCACCCGGCGTCCCGTCGCCGCCGCTGTCGCCGTTCGTCCCGACCGCGCCGGTGCGGGAGGCCGCCGGCAGGGTGCACAAGCACGCCGCGATCGCGCCGGTGATGTCGCCGTCGTCGCCCGCGTCCCCGGGCTGACCAGCGCCGCCGCCGAGCGTCCCGTCGCCCGGCCGTCCACCGGCCCCGTCCTCGGCGCTGCCGTCGTCGCTCGGGTCGGGCGGGTTCCGGTAGATCGGCGGGCACTGGTTGCCGCCCCCGGCGCCGCCGCTGACGTCGTCGCCGCTGCAGCTCTTGGCCCCGCCGTTGTCGTAGACGCGGCTCGTCCCGGCGCCGCACTCGCCCGCGGCGACGTAGGCGTCGTAGAAGTCGTGGTTGAAGCGGATCTCCCAGCGCTCCAGGGTCCCGGCGTCGGGCGCGGCCTCGTCGTAGGCGCGGAGCGTCCAGGTCCCCGCGGTGCTGGCGCCCACCAGGCCGGCGGTCGGCGGCAGCAGCGGGCCGCCGTAGGACGTCGCGAGGTCGACCTCGCACCCGGTGCTCCCGCAGGTCGAGTCCTTGAGCTGCAGCGGCCCGACGCCCGACGAGGCAGGCGGGACCAGCGTCAGCCGCAGGTCGCAGTCGCTGCACGGGTGGGTGAGCTCCACGAAGACGACGAGCCGAGCGCGCCCCGCCGCGTCGGCGCCGATGGCGCAGTCTTCCGTCACGGTCACGGCGCTCTGGACCCCGGTCGCGTCGTTGTCGGGGATGGTCAGCCCCGGGGCCGCGGAGGCCACGGGCGCGCAGCCGTTCGCCTCGGTCCGGCCCTCGCCGTCGACCCCGTCGTCGCCTCGGTCTCCGGCCGCCCCGGCGCCGGCGTTGGCCCCGGCGCCGGCGTGGATCTGGTTGTCCGAGAGGGACAGGCAGGGCGCCCCGTCGCACAGCGCCGTGTCGCGGACGTAGACGCCGTAGGAGTTGGCGCCGGGGGTCGTCGCGTTGGCGCCGTAGACCACGAACCCGGTGAACGTCGTCGGCTGGTCGATCCCCGTCGCCGTGACCGCCATCCGGTGCCCGCCGCCCGACTCGCCGTAGATGACCGCGAGGTTCACGCTCGGGTCGTAGCGCCAGGTCTGCGGGTTGAAGCCGCCGAACAGCGAGACGCCGGCGCGGAGCGTGACCGGCTCGTAGTAGGCGCCGGCCGAGGCGAACACCTTGGAGCGTCCGGTCGTGAGGGCCCTTGAAATGCCGTCGCCGAGCGAGCCGCACGGGTGGTCCCACGCGCCGCAGTCCCCGGTCGCGGTCCCCCCGTTGGCCGGGGTGGCGACGTAGACGGCGTCCTCGTCCACGGCCAGCTCGCAGCCGTTGTCCGGGAGGCCGTCGGCGTCGACGTAGGCGACCCCGGCGAGGGTCCGGCAGGTGAACCCACAGGTCGGCTGGCCGGCGACGAGCTCGCAGCGGGCCTCGGCCTGGTTGCCGGCGTTGTAGTACGCCGCGCAGTCGTTGCCGCAGCCGCCGCAGTCCGCGACCCCGGCGTAGGCGCCCGCGGTGTCGGTGTAGTCTTCGTCGGTCTCGCCGTCGCAGTCGTCGTCGACGTAGTTGCAGGTCTCGGCGCCGCCGTCGCCGGGCTTCTCCGAGCACCGGACGCTGTCGCCGTCGGCCGTACACAGCCACACGCCGACCCGCTCGCAGGCGCCGAGCCCGGCCGCGCAGGCCTGCCCGAGGGGGCTCATCGGATCGTCCACGAAGTCCTCGTCGACCCGGCCGTCGCAGTCGTCGTCGACGCCGTTGCAGGCCTCCGCGTCCGCCGGCTCGCCGGGCGCGGCCGAGCAGGTCGTCATCCGGCCCTCGTCGTCGCAGGTGTAGGTCCCCTGGCGGACGCAGGCGCCGACCCCGACGCTGCAGATCTCGCCGAGGCCGGTGTCGCCGACGCGGAAGTCCTCGTCGGTCTCGCCGTCGCAGTCGTCGTCGAGGTCGTTGCAGCGCTCCGGGCCCTTCGCGCTGAGATCTTCGGTCACGCTGCACGCCGTCCCGCCGCCGTCGGCCTCGCACTGCACGACGCCGAGGCGCTCGCACACCCCCGCGCCGGCCGAGCAGCTCGTGTAGAGGTCGTCGAAGCCCTCGTCGGTCTCGCCGTCGCAGTCGTCGTCCGCGTAGTTGCAGACCTCGAGCGACGGGGTCTTGCCGACGCAGACCAGCGCCTCGGAGCCGGGCGCGCAGTCCCGGACGCCCGCGCAGGTCCCGACGCCCGCGACCGTGATGTCGCAGGCCTGGCCCCGCCCGGCGACGTCGTCGACCTGGCCGTCGCAGTCCTCGTCCACGCCGTCGCAGCGCTCGACCGCCGGCGTCCGCGCGTCGCAGGCGCCCCAGCCGGGCGTCGCGGCGGGGTCGCAGGTGGCGGTCCCGAAGCAGGTCCCGGCCGCCCCTTCGACCCGACACGAGCGGGTCGCGCCGAGGTCGCCCGCGAGGCAGCTGCAGCTCCCGGACACCGGGACGCACTGCCTGCCGCCGGCCCGCGCCTCGCAGGTGAAGCCCGCGGGGCACTCGCCCTCGGCCGTGCCGTGGAGGTTGTCGGCGCCGCAGTCGTAGCCACAGAAGGTCCCCCCGTCGAGGGCCAGGCAGGCGTCACCCGGCGCGCCGCACGCGCTGCCGGGACCGCACGGCTGGCAGGTGGCGTCGGTCGCCGGGAGGCAGGTCAGGGGCCCGGCCTGATAGAAACCCGGGTCACAGGTCGCGACCTCGCAGCGCGGCTGGCCCGCGGCGGAGACGACGCAGGTGGCGGTCGCGTCGGGGACGGCGCCGGCGCAGCTCACCCCGCAGGCGCCGCAGTGGTCGTCGGCCACGTACCGCCCCTCGGCGTCGCGGAAGCCGTCGTCGACCCCGCCGGCGCAGTCGTTGTCCTGGTAGTCACAGACCTCGGCGCCGGGCTCGCGCGCGTCGCACCAGAAGCGGATCGCGCCCTCGTCCGGGGGCGTCGAGCAGCGCCACGAGCCGGCGCAGGTCGCGCCGCCCGCGGACCGCTCGCACGGCGCGGTCGGCGAGGTCAGCGCCTCGTCGGTCTCGCCGTCGCAGTCGTCGTCGACGCCGTTACAGCTCTCGGGCGCGGGGACGGGGCTGTCGCAGGTGCTCCAGCCGGTCGCCGCCTCGCAGACCTGTGAGCCCCGGCAGGTGCCGACGCCGTCGGTGGTCACCTCACAGCTCCGGATGAGGCCCAGCGCGGCCGTCTCGGCGGTGCAGACGCAGCTCGCGGTGTTCGGCAGGCAGCGCTCGGGCCCGCCGGGGGTGACCTCGCCGCAGGTGTAACCCTCGGCGCAGCTCTTGGCCTCGTCTCCGCAGGGGGCGACGCAGACGTCCTGACCGTCGAGGGTCGTGCAGGTGCCGCCGAGGCAGTCCGCGTCGTCGTCGCAGGGCTGGCACCCCGAGTCCGGCGGCAGGGCGCACTGGAAGTCGTTGATCTGGACGTAGTCGGGGTCGCAGCGGTCGACGAGGCACACCGGCGCGTCGGGGTCCCCCCCGCAGCGGCCGACCCCGTGGGGGACGCGGGTCGCGCAGTCGTTGTTGCAGGTCCCGCAGTGGGCGTCGCGGGTCCAGACCAGCTCGCCGTCGCCGTCCCGGTCGCGGAAGTCCTCGTCGGTCTCGCCGTCGCAGTCGTTGTCGACGAAGTCGCAGGTCTCCGCGCCGGGGATGGGCCCGTTGCACACGAGCCCCTCGCTCCCGAGGCACAAGGTCGTCCCGGCGCAGGACCAGCCATGGTCGACGTCGTCGTTGGTGCAGGCCGTCCCGACCTCGGGGAGCTCCTCGTCGAGGCCGCCGTCGCAGTCGTTGTCGACCCCGTCGCAGACCTCGGCGGCCGGGATCCGCGCGGTGCAGGCGCTCCACCCGGTGGGCTCGCAGGTCTCGGTGCCGGTGCAGATCCCGTGCTCGTTCTCGACGCTCGTGCAGGGGCGGCTCGCGCCGAGGTGCTCGGCGTCGCACGAGCACGAGCCGGTCACCGGCAGGCAGCGGCGGTCGTCACCGACGGCCACGTCACCGCAGGCGAAGCCGTCGCCGCAGGCCTCGTCCCCCTCGCCGCACGGCATGACGCAGACGTCGAAGCCGTCGACGGTGACGCAGCTCCCGCCGAAGCAGTCGCCGTCGGCGGCGCAGGGCCGGCACGAGGCGTCGGGCGGGCGCTCGCACTGGAAGTCGTTGACCTGCACGAAGCCCGGGTCGCACTCGGACACGACGCACAGCGGGACGCTCGCGGTCCCGCCGCAGCGCCCGGCCCCGTTGGCGATCGCGGTGGCGCAGTCGTTCCCGCAGACGCCGCAGTGGGCGTCGAGGGTCCAGTGGCCGCTCGCGTCGGTGAAGCCCTCGTCGGTCTTGGTGTCGCAGTCGTCGTCGAAGCCGTTGCACGCCTCGACGGCCGGGGTCCGGCCGTTGCAGAGCCAGCCGGCGGGGCCGAGGCAGAGCCACTCGCCGCCGCAGCTCCCGACCCCCTCGACCGTGTTCTCGCAGGGCTTGCCCGCCTGGCCGAGGGCCTCGTCCACGGCGCCGTCGCAGTCGTTGTCGACCCCGTCGCAGGCCTCGGCCTCGGGAGCCCGCGCCGAGCACGCGCCCCAGCCCCCGTTGTGGGCGCTGTTCCCTTCGCAGATCTCGACCCCGTAGCAGGTCCCGGCGTCGGCGCTGCGGCTGCACGTTCGGGTCCGCCCGACGGCGTCCGCCGTGCAGGTACAGGTCCCGGTGATCGGCACGCAGCGCTCGGCGCCGCCCACCTCCTCGCAGGCGTAGCCGTCGGCGCAGCTCCCGGCGTCGCAGGGCATGACGCAGACCCGCTCGGTGACGCCCTCGAAGTCGAGGCTGGCGCAGCTGCCGCCGTAGCACTCGGCGTCGCTCGCGCACGGAGCGCAGGTCGCGTCCTTCGGGGGCAGGCACTGGAAATCGTTGACCTGGACGTAGCCGGGCTCGCAGCTCCGGACGACGCAGGTCGCCCCGGCGTCGTCGACCCGGCAGCGCCCCTCGCCGTGGGGGATGTTGGCGGTGCAGTCGATGCCGCACGCCCCGCAGTGGGCGTCGAGGGTCCAGCCTCCCTCGGCGTCCCGGAAGTCCTCGTCGGTCAGGCCGTCGCAGTCGTTGTCGAGGGCGTCGCAGCGCTCGAGGTCCGGGAGCTGGCCGGAGCAGATCCAGCCGGCGCTCCCGAGGCAGACCCGGGTCCCGGCGCAGGCCCCGGCGGCGGAGGCGTTCTCGCAGGGGGCGTCGACCCCGTCGAGCTCGAGCGGGTCGTCGATGAGGGCGTTGCAGTTGTTGTCCACGCCGTCGCAGACCTCGTGGGTCGGCTCCCGCGCCGAGCACGGCCCCCAGCCGGTCGCCGGCGCGCAGCTCTGGGTCCCGAAGCAGCGCCCGTCGGCGTTCTGCCGGGCGCAGGTGCGGATCCCGCCGTCGACCCCGGCGAGGCAGCTGCAGGAGCCGGTCGTCGGGGCGCAGTAGGTCCCGTCGGGAGCCTGGCCGGTCGCGACCGCGGGCGGCGCCGCGAGGCAGGCGTAACCCTCCGGGCAGTCGTGCGCCGCGGCGCAGGCCGAGACGCAGCGCGACTCACCGTCGACCGTGGCGCAGAGCCCGCCGGCGCCGCACTGGGCGTCCTCCTCGCAGAGCCGGCACAGCGCGCTCGAGAGCGGCAGGCACAGGCTGACGATGGCCTCGCCGTAGGTGATGCCGCGGCAGTCGAAGCCCGCTGGGCAGCTGTCCTCGCAGGCCTCGGTGCAGACGTAGCCCGTGGGGCTGTCGACGCAGAAGCCGCTGGCACAGTCGCTCGGCGCGCCGCAGGGGGCGCCGAAGCCGCCTCCGCCGTCCGCCGCCGCCGCCGTGTCCCTCGCGGCGTCGGGCTGGGTGTCCTCGGTCGCGGTCGAGCCGTGTTCGTCGCTGCCACAGGACGGAGCGACGGCCAGGGCGAGCGTCACCGCGAGGGCGAACGCCGACTGGCCGACGGCTCCCCCCGGGGCGGAGGGGCGTCTCTCGTTCATGTGCTCGTTCCTCGGAGCTGGAGCCTGGGGCGAGCGATTCGAGCTGGAGCGAATCACGTCCACGATAGCCGACGGGGGCGTTTCGCCAAGCGCACGCCGGCCCGGGGATGTAATCGGTCGTTCGACGCCGGTTCTTCAGCGCGCCGTCGCGACGAGGCCGATTCGGCAGTGCAGCACAGCGTCGTCGGTCTTCCCTGCCGGCCGGCATCGCGCCGAACCGCCGCCGGCAGTGCTGCGCTGCAGCCAGATCGCCACGAGAGGCCCGCGCAGCGCCTCGGAGCTCGACCTCGTTGCGGGCTCCGGCACGCGCGCGTGCGCGCGCGAATCGACCTTGTCCCCCGGCCGGAGGCGCTGTTAGGGTGCGGTCCCGCGCGGGGCGGGACGGCCCTCGTCAGCCGCCCCGCTCCCGGGCGTACGAACGCGTTGGAGTTGAGCGCCGTCACGGCGCGAGGAGGAGCTCATGTCGACCATGTCACCCAAGGACATGAAGATCACCTACACCTCGTCCCAGACGGATCTGGTGGCCTTCCACGAGTACTTCGATCAGGCCCTCGAGGCCCTCGAGGGCGAGCTCGGCCGCGAGTACCCGATCTACATCGGGGGCGAGGCGATCACCGTCGACGCTCCGAAGCTGACCGACACCTCGCCGGTCGACCGCGACAAGGTCCTCGGGCTGTTCCAGCTCGCGACCAGGGATCACGTCGACCAGGCCGTCGCCGCGGCCAACGCCGCCAAGAAGGGCTGGGCCGGAACGCCGTGGGAGGAGCGGGTCGCGAAGCTCCGCAAGGCCGCCGAGCTGCTGCGCGAGCGCAAGTTCCGAATCGCCGCGCTGATGGGCTGGGAGGTCGGCAAGAACCGCCTCGAGGCGATGGGCGACGTCGAGGAGTCGGCCGACCTCATCGACTACTACTGCGACAGCATGGTCGAGCACTCCGGCTACATCCAGGAGATGAAGGCGCTCACGCCCATCGAGCACAACCTCGACGTGCTGCGGCCCTACGGCGTCTTCGCGGTCATCGCGCCGTTCAACTTCCCGGCGGCGCTCCTGACCGGCATGTCGTCCGCGGCGCTCGTCACCGGCAACACCCTCATCATGAAGCCGGCCCAGGACACGCCGTGGACGGGCCTCGAGATCTACAAGGCCTACGTCGACGCCGGCATCCCCGGCGGCGTCGTCAACTTCGTGACCGGCAAGGGCTCGGTCATCGGTGACCACCTGACCCTCCACCCCGGCGTCGACGGCGTCGTCTTCACCGGGTCGAAGGAGGTCGGGATGCGCATCTTCCATCAGATGAGCACCGACTGGATCAAGCCGTGCCTGCTCGAGCTCGGCGGCAAGAACCCGACCATCGTGATGCCGAGCGCCGACGTCGAGGCCGCCGCCGAGGGCGTGATGCGCTCGGCCTGGGGGCTCCAGAACCAGAAGTGCAGCGCCTGCTCGCGGGTCTACGTCCACCGGGACGTCGCCGACGAGTTCACGCGGCTGCTCGTCGAGAAGACCGCGGCCATCAACATCGGCAACCCCGTCCGCGAGGGCGTCTACTTCGGGCCGGTCATCAACGCGGCCGCCGTCAAGAAGTACGACAAGGCCGTCGCCGCGGCGCGCGAGCTGGGCGAGATCCTCTACGGGGGCGAGCACCTGACCGAGGGCGAGCTCGCCAAGGGCAACTTCGTCTCGCCGTGCATCGCCAAGGTGCCCCACGACTCGTGGGTCATGAAGGAGGAGCACTTCGTGCCGTTCCTGGGCGTCGTCGTCATCGACGACCTCGACGAGGCGATGGCCAAGGCCAACGACGTCGAGTACGGCCTGACCGCCGGCTTCTTCAGCGGCTCCGATGACGAGATCGCCCGCTTCTTCGACGAGATCGAGGCCGGCACGGTGTACGTCAACAAGCGCACCGGCGCGACCACCGGCGCCTGGCCCGGCTCGCAGCCCTTCACCGGCTGGAAGGGCTCGGGCGGCAGCGGCAAGGGCGGCTGCGGGCCGTACTACGTGCAGCAGTTCATGCGCGAGCAGTCCCGCACCCGCATCATCGGCTGAAGAGCGCCGGCGCCTTCGACAGACGAGTTTTCCGCGTGACGACGCTGGCCGAGGCGAGGCCGCGGGCAGCGTGGTCCGCTCTGGCAGCGCGGGGAAGAGCGCGCACGCGCCCTCCTCCCCGCTACCAGAGTGATTGATCCGGCGGCTTCGCCGCCTCCACCGGCCGCTGCGCGGCCAAGTAGAGCTCGGTGAAGTGGCGCTCCGCTGCCACTTCCCCGAGCTCTCCTAGACAGGGTGAGCCCATGACCTTCGAGCGTGACTACCCGCGCATCGTCGTCCCCCCGCCGGGGCCGCGCGGCAAGCAGATCATCGAGACCGACGCCGCGTACTCCTCGACCTCGTACATCAAGGTCTATCCGCTGGTGATGTCCCATGGCCGCGGCGCCATGATCGAGGACGTCGACGGTAACCGCTTCATCGACTTCATGGCGGGGATCGCCGTGGCGTCGACCGGCTACGGCCACCCCAAGGTGGTGGAGGCGGTCAAGAACGCCTCCGAGCGGTTCTTCTCGATGTGCGGGACGGACTTCTTCTACCGGCCGATGTCGGCGCTGGTGGAGCGTCTCGCCCAGATCGCGCCGGGCCCGAGCAAGAAGCGGGTCTTCCTCTCCAACTCCGGGACCGAGGCCATCGAGGGGGCCATCAAGCTCGCGCGCCACTCGACCCGTCGGACGGACCTCATCTCGTTCTACGGCTCGTTCCACGGGCGGACCTACGGCGCGATGAGCCTCGGGGCGAGCAAGGTCAAGCAGCGCGCTCACTTCGGGCCGTTCCTGCCGGGCGTCCACCACGTGCCGTACCCGGACCCCTACCGGCTGAAGACCGGCGGCCAGGACGCCGGCGAGTTCGTCCTCGAGCACATCGAGAAGCAGCTCTTCAAGCGCGTCGTCGCCCCCGACGACGTGGCGGCCATCTTCATCGAGCCGATGCTCGGCGAGGGCGGCTACGTCGTCCCGCCGCCGGGCTTCCTGCAGGGCCTCCGCGACCTCTGCGACCGCCACGGGATCCTGCTGGTCTTCGACGAGGTCCAGAGCGGCGTCGGCCGGACGGGAGAGATGTGGGCCGCCGACGTCTTCGGCGTCGAGCCCGACATCCTCTGCTCCGCCAAGGGCCTCGGCTCGGGCGTGCCCATCGGCGCCATCATCGCCAAGGAAGAGGTGATGACCTGGCCGAGCGGCTCCCACGGCTCGACCTTCGGCGGCAGCCTCATCGGCTGCGCCGCGGCCCTCGCGACCCTCGACCTCGTCGAGGGCGGGCTCATGGAGAACGCCCGCGTCATGGGTGCCCGGCTCAAGGCCGGCTTCGAGAAGATGGCCGAGCGCTTCGAGTGCATCGGCGACGTGCGCGGCCACGGCCTCTTCCTCGGCGTGGACTTCGTGAAGGACCGCGTCAGCAAGGCCCCGGACAAGGACCTCATCGAGCGCCTCGAGCGCGCCGCCTTCGCGCGCGGCCTGCTGCTGCTCAGCTGCGGCGAGAGCGTCATCCGCGTCGCGCCGCCGCTCGTCCTCGACGAGTACGACGTCGACACCGGCCTCGCCATCTTCGAGGAGGCCCTCGCCGAGGCCGTCGCCGGCTGAGCCCCGCGTCGGCGGCGACATCCTCGCCTCGAACCTACGCCCCGCCCGCCGTTGTGCGGTGCGGGGCGTTCTTCGTTCAGATGGTTTCCAGGGAACTGCCTCGGGCCTTGACGCGATGCGGAGAGGTCGAGATCTTTCGGGGGTCGCCGGGGCCCCGGTGACCTCCTGGGAACGGCAGCGGTGACGATGAAGGTGTGGGCGCTCCTCGGCGTGGTGTCGGCGTGGCTCGTGGCGTCGTGCGGTGGCGCGGCGGCGCCGACGGAGGGCGGCCGCGTGGCCATCGACGTGGCGGCGCTGGGCCTCGCGGGCGTGGACAACGTCACCTACACGATCAGCGTGACGAACGAGTCGGGCGAGCGGGTCTGGTCGCGACAGCTCGACGCGGACGGTTACGGCGACGGCGCCGGCTCGCTGTCCTACGTCGGCGCGTGCGACGCCGACGACGATCCGAACGGCGACGGGGACGCGGTCAACGTCGTCGGCTTGACCGTCGACGCGGTCGTCGCAGGCGGGGTGACCCTGACCGCCGGCGTCGACTACGCGAACCCGGCGCCGAGCGGCTCGCCGCTGACCCGGGACGTCGCGTGCCTCGCCGACGCCGACGTGGCCGTCCAGCTCGACCTGACCCTGGCGCGGCGGGCGACCCAGGGCTTCTTCGACGTCGCGGTGAGCTTCGAGGACGCCTTCTGCTCGGCCAAGCTCGACTGCGTCGACGACGACGGCGACCCGCTCGAGCTCCTCCACGTCCCGGGCGGCGGCCGCGGCCGCACGGTGGTCGCGGCGCTCGCCTGCACCGGCGGGCTCGGCAGCGACACCTGGCTCTACGCCGACGCGCTGACCCTGGATTGCGGCGCCGCAGGGTCGGTCGATCTGGCGCCGACGGAGCCCGCCGGCAACCACGGCGCCGTCGCGCCCTGGGTCTTCCAGCACGCCGTCTACTTCGGCGCCGAGCAGCTCGCGAGCGGGGCGACCAGCTACGGAAAGAGTTACTGGAACGTGGCCGTCGGCCTCGACGAGGCGGCGCTGCCCACGACGAGCGCCTGCGCGCTGAGCTGGGCGGCCACGGCCTCGTCGAGCCGCTTCGACGTCGGCGCCGCGCCCGCGGGGACCACCTGGCCGGTCATCGCCTGGTCGGTCCCGGTGACCAGCCTGGGCAGTGGCGCCGTCACCTGTGGCCGACACCCCCTGTACGGGGACGACGTGACCGTGGGCTACGCCGAGGGCCTGGTCTGGCCCTACGAGATGTACGGGGACGTGCTCGCGGGCGGCGCCGGCGCCTTCGCCCGAGAGAGCGGCGCCAACGTCGGCGCGCCGGCCTGGGCGAGCGCGCCCGACCTCGGAGCGCTGAGCTACGGCGCGACCGTGGACGTGATGTTGAGCGCCCCCGACACCGATCCCGGCGCGACCGTGACCTTCACCAGCGCGGATCTGCCGAGCTGGCTGAGCCTCACGACCGACGGCCACCTGACCGGCGGGACCCTCGACGAGGCCGAGCTCGGGCCGGTCAGCTTCACCGTCGTCGCCAGCGACGGCCTCCATGACGCGCCGCGGACCTTCACGCTCCTCGCCCGGCACGCCGCGCACTGTGAGGCGATCCGCCAGGCGCAGCCCACCCTGAGCGGCCTCTCCGTCCACGTCGTCGACCCGGTCGGCGACGGCGCCGATCCCTTCGACGTCCTGTGCGACATGACCAGCTGGGGGGGCGGCTGGACCCTGATCGCGGCGCAGTTCGAGTCGGATCCCGTCGCCTGGGACGAGGGGCGCCAGGCCGACTACGACCCGACCCTGGCCTCCGGCGCGGGGTTCGCGCTCGCGGGGGCCGACCTCGTCGCCCACGATCAGCTGGCCTTTGGCAGCGTTGAGTCCACCGGCGCCGGTACCTGGGACCGCGCGACGATCGACTACGTCGACCACGTCTACGACCCGTCGGCCGATTACGCCGCGGTCGCGGTCACCGGGTTGGCGACCCCGCACAGCTATCAGATCGACCGCCACACCAGCGGCCACCACAATAACCACAACCCCGAGTCCACCGGCGTCGGCTCGACCGTGGACTGGGACGACACCCTGAGCATCGACCGGGTGGGCGGCCGCTACTTCACGTGGTCCTTCAGCCCCAACCAGGACACCATCCCGAGCTATCGCGGCTTCGGTATGAACGGGGTCTTCCACACCGGCTCGGACGCCTTCGCCTGGGGGCTGTGGGCGCGCCTCGGCGCCGCGCACACCGCGCCGCCTCCGACCGCCGCGCCCGCGAGCTGCGACGCCATCAAGACGGCCTCCCCGGGCCTGAGCGGGGTCGGGATCTACACCATCACGACCCCTGGCGGAGCGCCGCTCGACGTCCTGTGCGACATGAGCACCTGGGGCGGCGGCTGGACCCTGGTCGTCGCCCAGCACGAGTCCACCCCCGTGTCCTGGGGCGGGGGCGCGTCGCCCTCGACGTATGCGCCGAGCCTGTCACCCACCGCCGATCAGGCATTCACCCTCGCGGCTGGCCAGGTCCCGCCGCACAGCCAGACGGCCTTCGGCATCGCCCGCTCGAGCGCGCCGCGGGTGTGGGTCACGCAGTGGCTGGACTACGTCAGCTTCGTCTACCCCCCGTCGGCGGCGACCCACCCGGCGGTGACGGTCAGCGGGCTCGCCACCGCGAAGAGCTATCAGATCCATCGACACCCGACGGTCTACTACGCGGCCCACAACCCGGAGGAGAACACGGGGAGCACCGCGGTCTGGAACGACACCCTGACCTTCGATGAGACGGGGGGGCGAGGCTTCACCTGGGCGTTCTCCCCCAACCAGACGACCCCCGCGTCCCGGGGCTACGCGTACGGTGGCACCGCGCTCTCCGGCAACGACGACACCCTCTGGTTCTGGGCGGTCTGGGTCCGCTGACCGGGTAGGGTGGCGCGCCGCGTCGGCGGCGGATAGGGTCCGCGGCGGAGGTGAACGATGGCGCTCCCGCCCGCACTGCACACGCTCGCCCGCCGGCTGATGTTCGACCTCGGCGCGCTGGCCTACGACGGCCTGACCGGTCAGCCCATCTGGCGCGAGCAGGTCCTGCGCCTCCTCGACCACGTCGAGCCCTCGGCGCGCCCGGTGGCGGCGCTCGATCTCGGGACCGGGCCGGGGGTCAGCGCCTTCGCCCTCGCCGAGGCGCTCCCCGGCGGCAGCGCCGTCACCGGCGTCGACCTCTCGCCCCGGATGATCGCGCGGGCCAAGCGCCACCACGCCCGGCGCTTCCCGCACCTCGAGGGCGTCTCTTTCCACGTCGCCGACGCCGCCCGTCTCCCGTTCGACGACGGCGCCTTCGACCTCGTGACCGGGCACAGTTTCCTCTACCTGCTGCCGGACGCCGTTTCGGCCTTGCGAGAAGCCCGCCGCGTCCTGCGCCCCGGCGGCGTCGCGGTCTTCATGGAGCCCGCGGCCGGCGGCGCGCTCCTGACCGCCCTGCGTCGGGCGCCGTCGCCCGCCGCCGTCGTCCGTCGGGACCCGGTGGGCGCCGCCCGGTTCGCCGCGTCCATGGCGCTCTGGCGCGCCGCGAGCGCGCTCCACGGTCGGATGGACAGCGACCGCGCGACGCGGCTCTTCGGGGAGGTCGGGCTCATCGACGCAGCAATCCGCCCGACCCTCGGCGGGCTCGGCGTACACTGCGTCGCGCGGCGTCCCGCTCAGTCGACCTGAGTCACCTCGAGCGGGGTGCCGTCGGGCCCGGCGGGGTCGTGATGGACGATGATCTCGGCCTCGGGGAGGAGCTCGCGGATCGCGGCCGACACCCGGTCGCCGACCGCGTGGGCCTGCACGAGCGGCATCATGGCGTTCATCGACAGGTGGAGCTGGACGAACTGCTGGCGCCCCGACAGGCGCGTCTTCAGATCGTGGACCTCGGTGACGGCGGGGTCGGCCCGGGCGATCTCCAGGATCTGCGCGCGGGTCTCGTCGGGGAGCTCGCGATCCATCAGCTGGTCGATGGAGCGGATCAGGATCCGCAGCGCCCCGACGATGAGGATGGCGGCGATCCCCAGGGCGAAGACCGGGTCCGCCCACGCCCAGCCGAGCTCGGTGGACAGCAGGATCCCGGCGATGACGGCGACGTTCATCAGGATGTCGCCGGTATAGTGGAGGGAGTCGGCCTCGACGGCGACGGAGCTCGTCTCCCGGGCGACGCGTCGCTGATAGCGGACGAGCGCCAGGGTCGCGACGGTCGCGATGATCATGACGGCGACGCCGATGGCGCCGCGGGACACGGCCACCGGGTTCATCAGGCGATTGACCGCCTCGAGGGACAGGAAGACCGCCGAGCCCACCACGAAAGCGGACTGCGCGAGGCCGGCGAGGGGCTCGGCCTTGCCGTGACCGAAGCGGTGCTCGCGGTCGGCGGGCCTGAGCGCGAGGCGGATGGCCCACAGGTTCACCGCCGAGGCGCCGATGTCGAGCAGCGAGTCCACCAGGCTCGAGGCGACGCTGACCGAGCCGGTGAGCCCCCAGGCCGTGAGCTTGAGCGCCGCCAGCGTGCTCGCCACCACGATGGCGAGGGTCGTCGCGCGGCGGAGCAGCCGGGCGTGCTCCGGGGACGCGGTCTCTGCGGCAGAGCGGGCGTCGAGGGCGGTCATGAGCGCTCCGATATCACACGCGGGGCCGTCCGGGGGCGGAACTTCTTCCGCGCGACGAAAGACCTCACGGCGCGGCCGGTGTCGCGCGCTGCCGGGGACGGGCATCGAGCGCTCCGCGGTGCTATTCTCCGCCGGTATGCCCGGTGAACCCCACGCTCCGCGGCCCGCGCGCCTGCTCGCGCTCGGCCTCATGATCGGCGCGGTCTCGGCGTGCTCGCCCGAGGACGACCGCGGCGCGCCGTTTCTCCTGTGGGAGCAGCCCGTCGGCGGCGCCTTCGCCCCGACGGGGCCGCGCCTCGATCTCGGCGCGGTCGACCCGGACGGATCGGCGCCGCTCCGCTTCGCGCTCTTCAACGCCGGGGACGCGGTCGCCGAGGTGACCGCCGTCGGCAGCTCGGAACCAGCGCTCTTCGAGGTCACGGTCGACGCCGCGCTGCCCCGCGCGCTCCGCCCCGGCTCCCGCCTCGAGGTGCGCGTCACCCCGCGGCCGACCTCGGCGTGCGCGGTGGAGGCCGGGCTCCTCGCCGACGCCCCCGGCGCGCCGACCCTGGCGCTGACCGTGCGCGCCGACCTCGCGGAGGAGGGCGCCCCGGCCCTCGAGGTCGCGGTCCTCGACGACTCTGGCGGCTCTGCGTTGGTGACTGACGGGGCCGAGATCGACCTCGGCGCCCGGCTGCCGGGCGACAGCGCGCTGAGGACGCTGCTCGTGAGCAACCCCGGCGAGTGCCCGGTCACGGTCGACGCGATCGCGCTCACCCCGACACCGGACTTCGCGCTGCCGAGTCACCCAGGCGCGGTCGATCTCCCGCCGTCGGGCGCGCTCGCCGTGCCGGTCCTCTTCACCGCGGGCGCCGAGGGAGGAGAGCGGCAGGGGCTCCTGACCCTCTCGACCTCGGCCGGAGCCCGAGCGCTCCCCCTCGCCGCGCGCGTCGGGACCCCGGAGATAGGCTTTCTGGTCGGGAGCGGGACGAGCCTGGTCCGACCCGGCGCGGTCGGCCTCGACTTCGGCGCGGCCGAGGTCGGCGCCCGGGTCCGCCGCGTCGTCCGGGTCGTCAACGACGGTGACGCGGTGGTGACCATCACCGGCGTCAGCGCTGATCTCGCGCTCTTCGAGGTGGGGTGGGGCGCCGGCGACGGCGCGCTCGCGCTCGCGCCCGGCGAGGGCTGGGAGGTCCCGGTGACCTTCGTGCCCGACTCCGCCGGCTCTCGCGTCGCGACGCTCTCGGTCCGGACCGGCGCGGGCGAGGTCACCCTGCAGCTCGTCGGAGCGGGGCTGGCCGGGGATCTCTCGCTGTCGGTCGAGGGGGCCTCGGGCGGCGCCTACACCAGCCTCGACGACGAGGGGCGGATCGACTTCGGCGCCGTGGATCCGGGCGAGGAGGTCTTCCGCAGGGTGCGCGCCGAGAACGTCGGAGACGGCGCGCTGACCGTCACCGCGGCGACGACGACCAACGGCTTTCGCGCCTTCCTACCGACCCCGGTGGACCTCGAGCCCGGCGCCCACCGCGAGTTCCTCGTGCGCTTTCGCCCGGTCGCCAGCGTGGAGAGCTACTCGGGGAGCCTCGTGGTGAAGTCCGACCGCAACACGCGCAGCGTCGCGCTGAGCGGCGCGCTGACCCAGGTCTGCGCTGCGGCGACGGCCGCGCCGGCCGTGGAGGACGGGCCGTGCGTCCCGAGCGAGACCGTCCTGTGCTTGCACGAGGCGCGCTTCGCCGTCACCGCCGCCCACCAGACCTCGGCCTGTGAGAGCGGCGTCGCGCGGGTCGTGAGCGCCGACGACGGCTCCGGGGTCTTCGGCTTCGGCGATGGGGGCTGGGACCTCGTCGTCAACGTCGTCGACGCCTGCGCGGCGACCGGGACCTACGGCGTCACGGCGGCCGCCGCCAGCCGGGATCGGGTCGAGCTCCGCGTCGTCGACACGGCGACCGGCGCCGTGAAGACCTGGTTCAGCCCGCTCGGCGAGCCCTTCCAGCCCCTCGCGGACGCCGAGGCCTTCGACGCCTGCGTCCTGCCCGAGTAGCCCTGACCCCGAGGATCAGGGGATCAGCACCGTGGAGCCGGTCGTCCGGCGCGCCTCGAGGTCGGCGTGGGCCGCGGCCGCGTCGGCGAGGGGGCGCGTGCTGATGGTCCGGACCTCGACGGCGCCGCTGCCGAGGACCTCGAAGAGCGCCTCGGCGCCGGCGACGAGGTCCTCTCGCTTCCGCGTGTAGTCCATCAGCGAGGGGCGGGTCAGAAAGAGGCTCCCCTTCTGGCCGAGGACGCCGGGGGCGATGGCGGGCGGCGGGCCCGACGCGTTGCCGTAGGCGACCATCATCCCGAGCGGCGCGAGGCACTCGAGCGAGGACGCGAAGGTCGCCGCCCCCACCGAGTCGTAGACCACCGGGACGCCGGCGCCGTCGGTCAGCTCTCGGACCCGCGCGGCCACGTCCGCGCCGCCGTAGACGATCGTGTGGTCGCAGCCGTGCGCCCGCGCCAGCTCGGCCTTGGCGTCGCTGCCGACGGTGCCGATCACGGTCGCGCCGAGGTGCTTGGCCCACTGCACCAGCAGTAGCCCCACGCCGCCGGCGGCGGCGCTGACCAGGATCGTATCGCCGGCCTTCACCGCGTAGGTCCGACGCAGGAGATACCAGGCCGTGAGCCCCTTCAGGAGCGTCGCGGCGGCGCTGATCTCGTCGACCGAGCCCGGGAGCGTCACCAGCCGATCCGCCGCCATCACCCGCGCCGTGGCGTAGGCCCCGACCGGCGGGGCCGCGTAGGCCACGCGGTCACCGGGCGCGACCTCGGTCACGCCCGGTCCCACCGCCTCCACCGTCCCCGCGGCCTCGAGCCCGAGCGTCGCCGGCAGCGCGAGCGGGTAGAGCCCGGTCCGGTGGTAGGTGTCGATGAAGTTCAGCCCGATGGCGCCGTGGACGACGAGCGCCTCACCGGGGCCGGGCTCGCCCACCTCGACGTTCTCGAGGGTCAGGACGTCAGGGCCGCCGGTGGCGTGGATGCGGATGGCCTGTGCGTTCATGACAGCCATGGTGCGCACTGACGGGCCGAGGCGCAAGCTGCGCTACTGCTTGGCGATGTACTTCTTGAGCGTCTGGTCGAAGAAGGCCGTCTGCTTCATCGCGTCGGTGCTCGCCTGCGCGGGCACGAACGTGTCGAGGTAGCGCGCCATCCGGTCGCCGTTGCGGGCGAGGAAGACGTCGGCGCGGCTCGCGTCGAGGCGGCCGATGTCGCTCACGAGGTCGTCCCACTCGGCGAAGTCGAGCTCGGCCTTCTCGAGGCCCTCGCACACCTGGTCGTCGGGGTTCGAGTGGCAGGCGAGCAGCTCGTTCGGGACCTGGTCGCGCCAGAAGCCCCGCGGCCCGGTGACCTGGTCGGCGACCTGGGCGAAGGCCTTCAGCACGGTGATCGCCCGCGGCTTCGGGGTGTCGAAGGCGCCGTCGCTCCAGGAGGAGAGGAAGCTCTCCTTGTAGGTGGCGAGCTTCACCCAGAGGTCGGCGGCCGCCTCCCGCCCGCTGAGGCCGGCGCCCATCATCGGCGTGTCGCCGGTCTTCGCGCCGTCGTCGGACTTGGAGCAGCCGCTCGCCGCGAGGGCGACGCACAGCGTCAGGGTCGACAGGGTCACGCGAAACGTTCTGGACGACATGGCACACTCTCCGACGCGAGGTCTTGCACGAGGGGACCAGCCGGAGGACGGTTAGTAAACCTCGCGTCGAGGAAAAAAGTGGGCGGGCGGCGCTCGACCCGCGCCCCGACCGAACGAAGAGCCACGGGACCATCGCCCTTGAACCCCGACAAGCACGCCTTCGAGCAGGCCCTCGCCGAGCACGTCCCCCGCGACATGGCGGCGCTCCCCGGTCGCCGGAACGACCGCCGGACCGGCGTCATGGTGCCGGTCGTGTGGGCGCCCCGCGCCACGGTCATCGTGACGCTGCGCCCGCGCCATCTGCCGCGCCACGGCGGCGAGGTCTGTTTCCCCGGCGGCCGCCCCGAGCCCGGCGACGCCGACCTCTGGGGCACCGCGGTGCGCGAGGCGCACGAGGAGCTGGGCATCACCGGGGCCGAGCGCCTCGGGCGGCTGTCGTCGATCCCGCTCTACACGTCGGACTACCGGCTCGATCCCTTCGTCGCGGCGATCCCCGATCGCCCCCTCGAGCCCGATCCCGGCGAGGTCGCCGCGGTCTACCGCCTCGTCGTCGACGAGGTCCTCGCGCGCCCGCGGGTCGAGGGGATCCCGTACACCTTCGAGGGCCGCGAGCACCTCGCTCCGTACTTCGAGCTCGGCCCGAACGCCGTGCTCTTCGGCGCCACCGCGCTCGCCTTCTGGGAGCTCCTCGGGGCCGTCGCCCCGCTCTACGCCACCGCCCCGCCGCCGTTGGTGGTCGGCCGCTACCGCTGGTCCGACCTGCCGCCCCGAGCCTGAACGCCATGGACGAGACCCTCCGACACCGCCTGGGCGAGCTCCTCGCCGGCCTCGACCGCGCCTTCGTCGAGCGCGAGACCCACGCGCGGATGACGCTGCTGTCGCTGCTCGCCGGCCACCACGTGCTGCTCCTCGGCCCGCCCGGGACCGCCAAGAGCCTGCTCGCGCGCGCCGTATGCCGGGCGTTCGCCGACGCCACCTACTTCGAGTACCTGCTGACGCGGTTCACCCACCCGGACGAGCTCTTCGGCCCGGTGAGCATCCCGGGGCTCAAGGACGAGGACTATCGCCGCCTGACCGAGGGGTTCCTGCCGCGGGCGCAGATCGCCTTCGTCGACGAGATCTTCAAGGCCAACAGCGCCATCCTGAACAGCCTCCTGACCCTGGTGAACGAGCGCGTCTTCCACCACGGCCGCCATCGGGATCCCGCGCCGCTCGTCGGGCTCATCGGCGCGAGCAACGAGGCCCCGGACCCCGAGGGCGGGCTCGGCGCGCTCTACGACCGCTTCCTCGTCCGCCTCGACGTCCCGCCGATCCACGACGCCGACGGCTTCCTCGCGGTCTGCCTCGGCGACCTCGAGGGCTTCGACCCGCCCGCGGCGTCTCGTTTGACCACGGCCGACATCGCCGCGGTCCGGGAGGCGGCCTCCCGCGTGACGGTCCCCGCGCCGGTCCGAGAGCAGCTCGTCTCGCTCCGGGACGGCTTGCGGGCGGCGGCCGTCGGCGCGAGCGATCGGCGCTGGCGGCAGGCTCTCGAGCTCGTGCGGGTGGCGGCGGCGACGAGCGGCCGCGACGCCGTCGGGCCGTCGGATCTGCTCCTGCTCCAACACTGCTTCGGTGATCCCTCGGACAGCGCCAGCGAGGTCCGGCCGGTCATCCGCCGAGCGCTCGAAGCGCTGGTCCGGCCGCCGTCCACGACGGCCATCGCGCGACGGTGGTCGGAGCTGGCGGAGACCGAGGCGGGACCTCGCTTCGAGGGGGCCGTCACCGCGCGTCTCGGGGCCCTCGACGCCTTCGAGGTCGAGCTCGGCGCGGCCGCCGACGCCCTCGACGGTCAGCGTGACAGCGTCGTCGCCGAGGCCGAGGCCTCGCCCTGGGTCGTGGGGGTGCCGGCGCGCCTCGTCGCCGGCTTCGTCGGCGCCCGCCGAGAGCTCTCGCGCTACGCCGACGCGCTCGCGCGCTACCGAACGCGCCTCCGCTCGATCGACCTCTACGACGAGGTGATCCCGCGGGCGCGCCACGCGCAGCTCAGCTCGGTCGGGCACGGCGACATGACGCGCTTCGACGGCCGCCGCCCGCCGCTCTGGATCTCGCGCCCCGGGGCGCCGGCCGAGGACTGGATCCCGGTGAGCCGCGACGGCCTCCTGCTCCAGGAACAGCGGGCGGCCATCGCCGGGACGATCCACCGGGAGGTCGTCGACCGCACCCTGGCCGCGGGCGAGCCGGTCACCGCCGACGTGCGCTGGGACCGCGACGTGCGGCACCTCGGGCTCGACAACGAGCTCCTCTACCACCTGCTCCAGCCCCACGGCGGCGACGGCGTCCTCGAGGTGGATCTCGGGGGCGACGGCGACGCCGAGCGCGCGCTGCGGACCCTGGTGGAGTGGCTCCGCGGCGTCGGGATCCGGCGGCTCCCGGCGCCCCCCGCCCTCGATGACTGAGCCTCGCCGCTGGCGCTGGCCGCCGCTCCCGCGCGACCTGGCCGACCGCGCCGGCGCCGACGCCGGAGAGGTCACCGCGGCCTTCCACGCGCTTGCGACGTACCTGGCCGAGGGGCGCTGGCCCGCGGTGCCCGAGGGCACGGCGGAGGGAGCGCGGCTGTTGGCGACCGTCCAACGCCTCGGCGCCGCCGAGCTCGCCCTGCTCGCCCGGAGCGCGTCCGGTCGCCGGCTCCGCGCGATCGTCGCCGCGGAGGCGCTGCTCCGGGCCGTCCTCGGGCCGATGACGGCGACCGCCGACGAGCCGGAGACCGAGGTCTCGCCTGGGTCGGAGGCGGGTGGCGCCGGCGCTCCGCGGGTGGCCCTCGGGCCGGCGTTCTCGGCGATGGACGCCGTCGGCGGGCTCGCCGACGAGGTGCGGCGGCTCGCGCCGTGGGCGTCGTGGCACACCCGGGGCAGCGCGATCGAGGACGCGCTCGTCGACCGACTCGAGGAGCTCGCGGCGCTGATCGAGCGGGTCCCGGAGCTCCGCGCCATCGCCGACCGCCTGGGGCGGCTCGCCGCGAGCGAGCGCGCGTCCCGAGGCGTCGAGCGGGGAGGGCGGCAGACCGTGGTCGGCGTGACCGTCGGCGGAGAGCTCGCCGACGTCCTGCCGTGCGAGCTCGCGCTCCTGGCGGATTCGGCGACCGAGGACCTGTTCTACGCGCGCCTGACCGAGCGGCGGCTCCTCTCCTTCGAGCTGACCGGCGACGGCGGCGAGGCGCCCGTCCGAGCGCGCCGACCCGGGGCGGTCATCGCCTGCGTCGACACCAGCGGCTCGATGCGGGGCGGGCCCGAGGCGGTCGCCAAGGCGGCCATCCTGGCGGTGGCGCGCCGCGTGCTCGGCGCCGGCCGGCGGATGACCGTCCTGCTCTTCGGCGGGCGCGGCGCGGTCACGGAGGTGTCGCTCTCGCCGTCGCGGCTCGACCTCGGGGCGCTGCTGTCGCTCCTGATGACGAGCTACTACGGCGGCACGGACTTCGACGGGCCGCTCGAGCGCGCGCTGGACCTGCGGCTGACGGCCTCCGGGATGCGGGACGCCGACCTGTTGCTGGTGACCGACGGGCTCTTCCAGCTCGGTGCGGCGGCGCGCGCGAAGCTCGACGCCGCCCGCGCGCGGGACGATCTCGAGGTCGTCACGGCCGTCATCGGCGGCTACACCGACCGGGTCGCGCCGTTCTCCGACCACGTCTGGCCCATCGACGACGAGACCCTCAGCGGCGCCGGCCTCTCGGCCTACCGCTGAGCGCGAGCGCTGGCACCGCGCCTTGCTCGGACGCCGTGGTTCACCTTTGCTCGACCTGCGGCAGGTCGCTGCGCTCGGGCGGCGTTGGTGTCCTCAACGCGACAACCTCTGTACCGATCGCCCTCCGGACCGGCTACCGGCGCCCGCCGCGGCGGTGGGTGACCGGCGGGTCGAGCTTGATGTCGGGGCGGTAGAGGACGGCGGTCTTGCCGATGCGCTGGACGAGCTTGCTGCCGGTGGCCCAGGCGAGCTCGTGGGCCACGGCGACCTTGTCGAGCTCGCACTGCGGCGTCATCTTCGCCTTGATGAGCCCGTGGCGCTCCACCGCGGCGCGGGCGGCGGCGACGATCTCCGGCGTCAGGCCGTGGCGGCCGATGAGGACGCTCGCCTCGACGCCGTGGGCGACGCCGCGGAGCTCCTTGATACGGGTCCGGGTCAGGGCCTTTCGCCGCTGGCCGCGCATCACGATGACGAGCCCGTCCTCGCGCGCGTCGACGCCGGTGAGGTCGAGGCACGGACCGACGCGGGCGGCGAGCTCGTTGACGTGCTCGTCGCTGCGGGTGTGGATGACGACGACGACGTTGCCGCCGGGGGCGACGCGGCTGATGAGCTCGCGGACGCGCTCCGGGACGAGGGGGGCTGGGGCGGCCTCGAGGTCGACCAGCCCGCGCTCCGCCTCGCCGTCCTCGACCTCCACGGCCCCGGCGCTCTCGGCCAGGCCCCGCACCGCCGCCGCCAGCCCCTCGTCGCTCAGCGACAGCGCGAAGGTCCCGTTCGGGGTCAGGTCGAGGAGGCGGGTGACGGTCTTGGCGATGCGGCTCATGATCTCTCCGGGGCTGCGCCGGGCTCGGCGCGGCGGCCTCACTACCGCCAAGGGCGCCCGGCTGGCAAGCCCCGAGCCCGCGCGTCGTCGCGCGCGGCGTGCGTCCGGGCGCTATTGGGGCTGGCACACGGCTCCCCGCGGCTGTAGCTTCGGGCCATGAACAATCTCGCCGTTCTGTTTCTCACGACCACGTTGACGATCTCCATCGCCGGCTGCGGTGACGACCCGGTGGCGGGCACCGACACGGCGGACACCACGACCGGGGTGGACACCGAAGTCTCGGACACCGGCGACGGGGCGGACGCGACCGACACCGTCGAGCCCGACACGACCGCGCCGCTCCCCGCGGCCGACTGCGACCCGCTCGATCCGAGCTTCTGCGCGCTGCCGTGGCCCTCGAGCCTGTACCTGGTCGCCGACGACTCCCGCGCCACCGGCTACACGCTGACCTTCGGGCCGACGAGCCTCCCGGCCAACCTCGACGGCGTGCACATCGACCCCGCGCCCTACCGGCGCCGCGACGGCTACGGTCTGCACGACCCGGTGCTCGTCCACTTCGACGGCCTCGACGTGACGGGGCTCCCGACGGAGGACGACGGCGCGAGCTCCCTCGACGCCGACGCGCCCATCGTCTGGCTGCAGGTCGCCGAGGACGGCTCGACCTCGCGGGTGCCGTACTTCATCGACGTCGACGTGGCCTCGCCCGAGGCGGAGCGGATCCTCTTCGTGAGGCCGGCGGTCATCCTCGAGGAGGGGACCCGCTACATCATCGCCTTCCGGGACCTGAAGGACCTCGACGGGGACCCCATCACGGCGGGCGAGTCCTTCATCCGGCTCCGTGACGGCGACACCGCCGAGATCCCGGCGCTGGCCTCGCGCCAGGCCCGCTTCGACGAGGTCTTCGCGACGCTCGAGGCGGCCAACGTCGAGACCGACGAGCTGATCCTGGCGTGGGACTGGGTGACGGCGAGCGGCGAGAGCCTCTTCGGCTGGATGCTCGACATCCGCGATAAGGCCTTCGCGGCGACCGGCGAGGACGGGCCGGAGATCACCATCGACGAGGTGACGACCTACACCGCCGAGCAGAACCCCAACATCGCCATGGACCTGCTCGGGACCTTCCGGGTGCCGCACTTCATGGAGGAGGGGAGCAACCTCAACAACATCCTGGCCTACAAGGCGAAGCTCGGCGCCGACGGGCGCCCGGAGCAGAACGGCTGGATCGACGCGCCGCTGTGGGTCCGCATCCCCCGCAGCGCGCTCGACGGGACCGCCCACGACCTGCTCCTGTACGGCCACGGCCAGAACGGCCGCGGCGAGCAGGTGAGGGGGGGCTTCAACGCCCGCATCGCCAACGACCACCACTTCATCCTGGCCGCGACCGACATGTGGGGCATGAGCGAGGAGGACGTCCCCGGGATCCTGCAGATGCTCGCGGACTTCTCGGGCTTCCCGCGCCTGTCCGACCGGCTCCTGCAGGGCGTCGTCAACCACGCGCTGCTCGCCCGGGCGCTGATGAAGCGCCTGCCGCAGCTGAGCGAGCTGGCCGAGCTGAACCTGACCATCAACACCGACGAGGTCTACTACTCGGGGATCTCCCAGGGGGGCATCTACGGGCCGGTGGTCATCGCGGTCTCACCGGACATCCGCCGCGGGCACCTGGGCGTCCCGGGCAACGACTACAGCTTCCTCCTGACCCGCTCGCGGAACTTCGAGCTCTTCTTCGGCCTGCTGGCGATGTACTACACCGACCGCCCGAGCCAGGTCGTGGCGCTGCAGGCCGTCCACAACCTGTGGAACGGCGCCGACTCGGTCAGCTACCTCCGGCACATCGCGGACCCGCTCCCGGGCTCGCCGGAGAACGCGATCCTGCTCGCGCCCGCCAAGGGCGACGTCCAGGTCGCGGTCAGCTCGAACGACTGGGTGCTGCGGAGCGATATCGGCGTCGCGCTGATGGAGAACTACGACGACGAGCGGACGGTGTGGGGCGTCGACGAGGTCCCGTACCCGCACCAGGGCTCCGGGCTGGTCCTCTACGACTTCGGAAACCCCTGGCCCGACGAGAGCGTCATCCTCCCGCCGACCTCCGACGCCGAGGATCCGCACGGCAAGCCCCGGCAGGAGGACTACCACAGCGAGCAGCTCGTCCACTTCCTCCGCACCGGCGAGATCATCGACGTCTGCGGCGGCGACGGCTGTAACCCCGACTGAGCTACTCTGGCCGGATGACCCAGACCGCGGCGAGCGCCGACTGCGGGAAGACCCGCTTCGGCGCCAGCTCTGGCGGTGAGGTGATCCCCTCGGGGCGGCCGTCCGCGCCGGCCAGCTCCACGGCCACGAGGATGTCGCCGCGGGCGCGCAGGACCATGCCGAGCTCGAGGAAGCTCCAGATGACGTCGTCGCGCGCGCGAGCGGCCGGCGCCAGCTCGAGGCGGCTCAGCCCGTGGCCCCACGGGCCGAGGAGCTCCGCGTAGAGCGCGTCGAACCCCGGCACCGCGACGGCCTGGAACGTGAACAGCGCCCGGAGCGTCTCGGTCGCGAAGATGCGCACCCCGCGGGTGTGCGTCCCCGCCGCGCGGAGGTAGCCCTCCTTCAGGCGCTGCCCGAGGTCGGTGTCCCGCACCCCCGCGACCACCTCGAAATCCGGCCCGAAGCGGTCCCGGTGCGCGCGCACCAGGTCCGCGATCTTGAGCGCCGTCATCGACGTCCGCCAGTCCAGGTCCGCGGAGACCCCGCCCAGGAGCGCCACCAGGTCCATGTCGGCGATCTGCGCGCCGCTCGCCGGCAGATCGAGGAGCGTCCGTTCGCTCGTCCAGTCCGCGATCGAGACCGACAGGCTCCCGACCGGCGGCCCCTCACCGTAGGGCAGGAGCGTCCAGCGGCTCTCGACGGACCCGCCCGGGTGGAGCTCGACCTCGTCGAAGGTCCCCCAGGGGCCGTGCTCGTGGAAGAGCCCCGCGCGCACGTGGAAGGCGTGCTCGCGCAGGGTCTTCGCCGCCAGGACGGCGGACTCCGGGTGGCTCACGACCAGCTCGATGTCGACGTCGGGGTGGGCCAGCATCAGCGTCGCCGCCAGGTCTACGACCGCCGGGCGGTAGCCGCAGACGAGCACCCGACGGAGCGGCCGCGGCGCCGGGGCCGGCATCAGCTCCGGGGGATCGCGGCGCGGGACCAGCACCTCGGGGACGCGACGCTCGAGGCCGACCTCGCGGAGGTGCTCGCCGAAGCGCTCGATACACGCGAAGTCCGGACATATCGCCACGATCGCGCGGATCGGCGGGGCCGCGTCGCCGGTCGCCGGGAGCTCTCCGAACACCAGCTCACCCCCGCCGCGTCGCTCGTCCTCCTCGCGGCCGCCGACGAACCACCCGACCGGCACGACCCGGGCGTCGAGCGGGGCGCTGAGCCCCTCGCGATAGAGCCAGTCGAAGCTCGGCGGGACCGCGGGCGTCAGCGCGCCGTCGCGGCCCTCGCTGTCGTAGTCGAAGAGGAACGTGTACAGCTCGCGCCCCTCACGGCTCGTCATGAGCTCGCGCAGCAGCGGCCGGCGCTCGGGGTGGCGGATGACCGAGGCGACGTAGAGGGCCAGGAACTTCTCGGTCGGCGCCAGGGTGATCCGCGGCGCCCCCGCGACTCGCGCCGCCGAGGCGTTCCCCTGCTCGAGGATCTCGGCCACGATCCAGCACCGCCGGTTGGCCTCCCGGGCGGCCAGGATCGCGCTGGTCGCGTGGGCGTCGGCGTGCTCGTTGTCCGACGGCGACAGGACGACCACGCGCTTGGCGGTCGCGACGTCCGCCCGATCGACGAAGGTCCCGCTGTGGGCGTCGGTGGCCCGGTAGTGGATCTTGGTCAGGTCCGGCGCGCGGAGGGCCTGCGGGCGGTCGGCCTCGGCGCCGACGACCGTGAAGCTCGCGCGTCGAAAGAGCTTCTCGTAATACGCGTTCAGCTCGCGCAGGAGCCGCGGCAGCCCCGGCGTCGGGTTGACGACCACGAAATGGCGCCGGAGCCCCACCGGGCGGTTCTCGCCGAGGGCGATGAGCTCTCGGACGATGTCGGTCCCGAGGCCGATGAGGAAGCTCACGAGCAGGAGCCCCGCGATGGTCAGCGTCACGCTGACCACGAGCGCGATGACGCCGCTCGGCGACTGCAGCATGTTCCCCGGGTCCTGCACCTGCCGAAAGGACCACCAGAGCCGCGACAGGAACGACTCGTCGGCGTGGCTGAGCACGCCGTCGCCGTTGAAGTCGACCCCGTTGGCCGCGAGGTGATCCAGGATCGCCGCGCCGGCGAAGGCGAGCAGCACCACGACGAGCCCGAGGAGCGCCACGTGCCGCGCCCGGTCGCGCCGCGTCAGCACCGACCACACGTCCCGCACCACCGGCGACCAGTAGCCGACGAGCACCAGCATCCGGCTCAAGCGCAGGATCCTCAGCCAGCGGCTCTGCTCGAGGGTGACGCTCCACGGGACGAAGGACAGGAGCGCGAGCAGGTCCACGAGCAGGAACACCGCCGCTCCGAGCCTCCGCCGGGTCCGCGCGGCGTCGCTCTCACGCCCCGCGTGGTCGAGCGACCGGCGGTCGGTGGACCCGAAGAACGCGATGACGCGGAGGCAGAACTCGACCCCGAAGACGGTCAGGAACACGCCGTCCGAGATCTCGGCGTCCCCGAGGGGCACCAGGCTCAGCACGATCAGCGCGCTGAGCAGCAGGCGGACGTCGAGCCGCTCGAGCAGGGCCGCGACGCGGTCCGCCGGGCGCACCCGCGGGGCGGCCGTGTCCGAGGCGCTCATCGCCCGAGCGGGACCTTCATGAAGTCGTAGGCGACATCGGCGCGGTGGCTCACCCGCCGGACGGCGGAGGTCGCGAGGGTGTGGGGCGGGGCCGAGCGGCCGATGTCGGTGAAGACGACCCGCTCGTTGCCGAGCTCGATGTAGGCCGGCAGGTGGTTCAGCGCCCCGCGGTGGGTCGGCAGATCCTTGTCCCAGCCGGCCGCGTCCACGACGAGGAGGTCGTTTCCGGCGAAGAAGCGCTCGGAGTCCTTCGGGATGACCTTCATGTCCGACGCGTAGGTGACCTTCTTCTTGCCGGTGTCCACGTGATAGCCGTAGTTCGGCGCTGCGTCGGGGCCGGTCGACGTCTCGAGGGCGAACGCCGTCAGGTGCAGGTCCGCGACCTCGAGCGGCTCGCCCGGGACGAGCAGGTGGTGGACGAGCTGCTTGAAGGGCCCGTAGCGCTTGACGACGTCGTCCCAGAGGTCCTGGGGCGCGTAGAACGGGGTCTCCGTCTCGACCCAGCGGTCGAGGTTGCCGAGCCCGCCGGCCGCGTCACGGCTCGGGTTGGTCACGACGACGCCGGTGACCGAGAGCGCCATCTCGACCTGCTCGTCGAAGTCGTGGGTCACGTCCATCAGCAGGTACGTCGAGATGTGCTGCATGAGCGCGGACGAGCGGCGACGCATGTTGCGACCGACCGCGTCGGTGATGGGCGTCGAGGGGCCGGTTCCTAGGAACTGGAAATAGGCCATGTATCGCTCCGTCGGCGAGGGCCCGGATCGCGTGATCCGGGCGGGTTCGAAGTGGTTTGCGCGCGCGGCGGTGGTCTCGCGCGCGGTGACGGCTACCCCTTGGTCGCGAGCTCGGCGAGCAGCTGATCGCGCAGGCCGAGCATCCGCGGATCGCCGGGGCGCGCGTCGAGCGCGGCGTCGACGACGCCGATGGCGGCGGGCAGCGACCCGTCGAGGGCGAAGGCCACCGCGAGGTCATAGTGGACCTCCGGGCGCCGCGGGTCGAGCCGCAGCGCCTCGCTGAACGCGCCGACCGCCTCGCCCGGGCGCCCCGCCGCGAGGAGCGCGAGGCCCAGCCCCAGGTGGAGCTCGACGGCGTCGGGGTGGGCCCGGCAGCTCGTCTCGGCGAAGTCCACCGCCTCGCTCGCCCGGTCGGCGCCGAGGAGCGCGTGCACGTAGGTGGCGCGGGCCTCGGCGCTGCTGGTCGCGACCGGCTCGACCCACCGCAGCGCCGCCGCAGGATCGCCGTCGGCGAGAGCCAGCGCGGCCAACCGAGCGCGCGGAGAGGCCGCCTCCGGCGCCTGGGTAGCCAGCGTCTCGAGGCGCGCGCGCCCCTCCTCGACGTCGCCGGACAAGAGCGCGGCCTCCGCGGCGAGGACCGCCCAGCGCACCTCCTGGGACGCCTCCCACAGGATCTCGCTGGCGCGCTTCGCCTGGGCGAACTGGCCGAGCCGCAGCGCCGACTCGATGAGCGTGGTCGTCTGGGTGAGGCAGCGCTCGCCCTCGTTGGTCCCGAGGAGCGCCGCGCACAGCTCGGCGCGGGCGACGGGGTTGCCCGGGAGGTTCGCGGCGCGCTCGCGGAGGAGCGTCAGGTCGGGGGTCAGTTGAGCTGGCATTCGTACACGTGATCCGCACACACGTAGTCGATGGCGTCGTAGAAGCAGGTGTCGTCGTAGGGGTTGGGGCAGGCGGCGTTGAGGCAGCCGTTGAGCCCGAGGAGCGCCGCCTGGGCCTGGGGCGTCGCGGCCTCGTAGCAGCCGTAGACGCAGGCGTCGTCGCCGTCGAAGCAGAAGTCGAGGCAGTCGAGGATCCCGAAGCAGGTCCCGGTGCCCGAGCCGTCGAAGAAGCACGCCGCCTGGTCGGCCGAGCAGTAGTCGGCGAAGCAGAAGTCGTCCTCACCGCACGAGCTGGCGCAGCCGATGTAGGCGTCGAACTCCGCCTGGCCCGAGGCGCTGGCCGCCGCGTAGCACGCCTCCTGGCAGGTCGCCTGCTGCCCCTCGGGGAGCGACGAGCAGGTGTCGAAGATGCAGTCGATGATGTCGCCGCACTCGCTGGATCCCGGGTTGGTGCTGCCGTTTTCGACGCACGCCCCGGCCGAGCAGGTCCAGCCCGCCTGGCAGGTCCCGCAGGAGTTTCCGCAGTTGTCGTAGCCGCAGAGCGCCCCGCCGCAGCTGCAGGTCGTCCCGCCGCTGCACTGCCCGCCGTTGCAGGTCTCGCCCGAGGGGCAGGTGCCGCAGGAGTTTCCGCAGTTGTCGAAGCCGCAGACCGCGCCCCCGCACGAGCACGCCGGGGTCACGACGCACTGCCCGCTCTGGCAGTCGGCGTTGGCCGCGCAGGTCCCACACGAGTTGCCGCAGCCGTCGTCGCCGCAGACCTTGCCGGTGCAGCTGCACCCCGTGCCGCCGACGCAGAAGCCATCCTCGCAGGTCTGGCTGAGCGGGCAGCGGAAGAGGTCGGTCCACACGCCGTCGATGCACTGCTGGGTCAGCTGGTCGACGCAGCGCCGATCCGACCCGGTGCACGGCTCGTGGATCTCGGCGGTGTCGGCCGTGACGACGTCGGCCACGTCGGCCCCGCCGAGCGTGTCCGCGAGCTGGCAGCCCGGGAGCGTCGGGTCGACGGCGCAGTTGGGCCCGCCGCCGCTGTCGCCGCAGGCGGCCACGGCGATGGTGACGAGGGGGATGGCGATGGACCCGAACCAGGCGCGCATGACGGACTCCCTGAGCGGACGCTCGGCGAAGGCGGGACGCTACCAGGGATGCCCGGAGACGACCAAGCCCGGCGACCGCGGCGCCGACGGAGCGGGGGCTCGGCTCGCGCGCGGCGGTCGACGCTTCGTTGTCCGCGCGCCGACCGGGCGATCACGGCGAACGCGCATCATGGGCAATCGGGGATCGCGGTGTGCAGGCATGCGCTGTCGGCCTCGCAGGTGTCGGTCGTGCACGCGTCCCCGTCATCGCAGTCGTCAGCGTCGACGCAGCACCCGAGGTCGTTGACGACCTCGAGGGTCACGTCGTCGATCCACACGCCGCCCCCGTTGTTCGCCTGGTCGTCGAAGGTGTCGAAGGTCAGCGTCAGCAGCACGTCGTGGCCGGCGTAGGCGCTGAGGTCGTAGGTCTGCTCGGTCCAGACGTCGAGCGAGGAGCAGATCGGCTCGAGCTCCTCGCCGTCGACCGCGACGTGGAGCACATCGTAGATGCAGCTCGTGTTCTCCTCGAAGGACGTCTTCGCCCAGAAGCGGAGCGTCACGGTGCCCGGGGGTAGCGGGAGCACTCGGGACGCCGTCGCCACGGTCTTGCCGAAGTCGTAGCTGTAGGCGGGGGTCGCGCCGCAGTACATCGCGCCGCCGCCCTCGTGCGGGTCGAGGGCGTCGAGCTGCCACTCGACGTCGGCGTTGTCGGACTCGAAGGTCCAGCCATCGACGGCGCCGCTGCCCTCGAAGTCGGCGATCGGCTTCGGCGCGTCGCCCGCCGGCCCCCACGACAGGTTCGTGCACGCGCCGAGCTCGCAGCGGTCGGCGGTGCAGGCGTAGTCGTCGCCGCAGTCCATCGCGGTGTTGGCGCAGAGCCCCTCGATACACGCGTCCACCGTGCAGGGATCGGCGTCGGCGCAGGCGGCGTCGTCTCCCACGGTGCAGCACTGCGGGTTGGCGTCTCCCGGCTCGCAGGTCCCCTCGAAGCACACGTCGTCGAGGGTGCAGACGTCGCCGTCGTCACACGGCAGGACGTTGTTGACGGTCGTACAGCCGATGGTCGTGTCGCAGTAGTCGTCCGTACATGGGTTTTGATCATCACAAGTGATCGTCGGTCCGGTGCAGACGCCCTCGACGCAGCTGTCGTTGTCGGTGCAGGCGTTGCCGTCGTCGCACGGGCCGCTCTTGACCTCGACCTGACAGCCCTCGACCGGATCGCAGCTCGCCTCGATGCAGGGGTTGTCGGGATCGCCACAGACCGGCGGGTCCCCGGGGACGCACTGGCCATCGACGCAGGTGTCGTCGTCGGTGCAGGCGTTACCGTCATCACACGCCCCCGCGCGCGGCGTGTGCTGAGGTCCGAGCACCGCGTCGCAGCTGTCGGTCGTGCACGGGTTGCCGTCGTCGGTGTCGATCGCGGTCCCGGCGCACTCGCCCTGGAAGCACCGGTCGCCGCTCGTGCAGATGTCCTCGTCGTCGCACGGCGTCTGGTTGTACGTGTGGACGCAGCCGCTGTCGGGGTCGCAGCCGTCGGTCGTGCAGGGGTTGCCGTCGTCGCAGGTCTCGCTGGCCACGCAGGCGCCGCTGACGCAGGTCTCGCCGGTCGTGCAGGCGTCGCCGTCGTCGCAGGCGAGCCCGTCGGCGAGGTCGCTGACGACGCACTTCTTCTCGACGCACTCGACGGTCTTGCACGCCGGGAGCTGTACCCCCTCCTCGCAGTCCGCCGCCTCCTGGCACTCGTCGGGCACCACTATGACGTCGGTGTCGGGGTCGTTCGTGGAGGCCGCCGTGTCGGCATCGCCACCGGCGTCCACGTCCTCGACGGTGTCGTCGTTGGGGTTCGGCGTCGTGGGGCAGCCCAGGACGAACATCGACGCCAACGCCGCGATCGAGGTCAGCAGAGCGCGGCCGGCGTGGGGGACAGTGGCGGAACGTCGCATGGCGCGGAGACTACCGGGGGGACCGGCCCGAGGCAATCGGTCCCTCGGCCCTCGGCGAATCAGCGCACGGGCGCTCTACAGCACGCCGACAATGGCCAGGGCGACACCGCCGGCGGCCAGCACCCCAGCGATCACCTTCATGATCGTCGCCTTCTTCTTGGAGGAGCGGGTCAGCTCCTCCTCGGTCTTGCCCGACACCAGGAACGGCCGCTTCTTCTGATCGTCGGTGGGCTGCCGCAGGACGACGCCCTCGTCGTCGGTGTCGGCGACCTCGCCGAGCGCGTAGAGCGGGCCGCCGACGGGCAGGATCTTCTCGATGAACTTGTAGCCGATGGTCCGGCTCGACGAGCCGCCGAGGAAGCCGCCGGTCGAGACCGAGAGCCGGAAGCCGCCGTGGTTGAGCACGAGGTTCCCGCCCGACATCTGCTCGATGGCGTTGGGCTGCTCGAAGCGGTCGACGACCTTGACGAGCTCGACCGCCTTGGCCGTCGGCTTGATCCGCAGCCGACCGGTGTCGTCCTCGAGGTAGAACGGCGCCTCGCGGCGGTTGGAGCTCACGGTGTCGGTGTGCTTGCGCCACTCGGTCCGGACGTTGCCCTGGGCGTCCCGGCGCTCCTCGCGCCGCTCGACGACCCGCTCGACGGTCGTCTCGCAGATCGCGGCCGGCGTGTCGCTGAGCTCCCCCCGGAGCGGCTCGTCGCAGGCGACGCGGCCCTTCAGCTCGACGTAGTCGCGCCAGCCGGTGCTCATCCCGGCCGGCATGTCGGCCTTGATCTCGCCGACGAGGCTCAGGAGATCGCCGACCTTGGACGTCTCGGTGGCCTGCATGTAGTGCGCCTTGTTGGCGGCGCGCGTCGACAGGAAGAACAGCACGGCGCCGATGACGATCAGAACGAGGCCGACCCAGAGCATGGCTTATCCCTTCGAGTGTGGATACGCCGGGGCGTACCGCGCTCGACGGCGTGCCCCCGCGGCCCGAGGATAACGCCTCCGCGCTCGGGCGCAACCGGCCTCCGAGCCGGGAAGCGGCGGCGAGCGGAGGGAGCTCCGCGCTGTCTACGAGGTGGGGTCACGGGCGTCGGCCCCATGACATCTGTGTCATGGAGGAGGCGCTCGAGGTTACGGCCTGACCCCAACCCCGGCCGGGGCGCGAGGCGCCCTTCGACGACGAAGAGTGGCGCTTATTCAGCCGGTTGTGGTCATTCGATCGCTCGGCCGCCCGCCTCGAGACGAAACTGGATCCCATATTGCAGATGCTCGGGTCGCACCGACGGCCCCGTGGGAGCGCCCCACGAGCCGAAGCCCTGCTGCCACGGAGACGCTATGGCGATCCAGCTCGAGGTCACGACGAACACGGTCCTGCCGGAGGCCAAGCCCAGGAAGCGGGCGAGCTCCTCCAAGCGCGACTCGCGCGCGGACCGGCTGTCCGGTGAAGAGCTGAACCCGATCCTCGTGTACCTGCAGCGCATCGGCGACGTGCGCCTCCTCAACCGCCTCGGCGAGCAGCGCATCGCGCGGCAGATCGAGGAGGGGACGGCCGAGGTCTTCGACGTCCTCCTGTCGATGCCCTACGGGCGCCGCGAGCTGCTCGGCGCCTCCGCGCGCCTCCTCGACGACGTGGGCTACCGCTGCCAGGTCATGGACAGCGACGACGTCTACGAGTTCGAGGACACGAGCGCGATGAAGGAGCTCGAGAAGTTCCACACGCAGCTGACGACGGCGCGCGAGAACTGGGAGAAGGTCACCGGCGGCAAGAGCGAGCCCGCGGGCCTCGACGACGAGCAGGCCGAGGCCTTCCGGGCGGCGCAGCGGAGCCTCTTCCGCCTCTTCAAGGAGTTCGGCTTCGGCTACCGCGTCTTCATCAAGGCGCTCGCCCACGTCCGCCGCTCGGCCCAGGACCTCAAGCGCGCCAAGCGGCAGCTCGCGCGCCTGTCGTCGACCGCCGGGGTGCCGGCGGTGACCCTGGCCAACGCGGCGCGCGCCGACGAGGAGACCCCGACCCTGACCGCGAGCGGCCGCCGCCGCCTGGACTCGATCGTCGAGCAGATCGACACCGTCGAGCGCGAGATGGGCGTGACCAGCGACGACCTGCAGGCCGCCGTCAAGCGCCTCGAGGCGGCCCACTCCCGCGCGGAGCAAGGCCGCGCCGTGATGATCCTGGCCAACCTCCGGCTCGTGGTGTCGATCGCCAAGCGCTACATGAACCGCTCGCTGCCGCTCCTCGACCTCATCCAGGAGGGCAACATCGGCCTGATGAAGGCCGTCGAGAAGTTCGAGTACCGCCGCGGCCACAAGTTCTCGACCTACGCGACCTGGTGGATCCGCCAGAGCATCACCCGCGCCATCGCCGACCAGAGCCGGACGATCCGCATCCCCATCCACCTCGTCGAGATGCTCAACCGCATCGCGCGGGCCCGCATCGGCCTCGAGCAGCGCCTCGGCCGCGAGCCGAGCCACGACGAGCTCGCCGGCGAGCTCGAGGTCCCGGTGGAGGTCGTCGCCCGCACGCTCAAGCTCGCGCGGACCCCGGTCAGCCTCGAGACCCCCGTCGGCGAGGACGACAGCCACCTCGGCGACTTCATCGCGGACGAGGACGCCCAGTGCCCGGAGGAGGCCGCCGAGCGGCAGAGCCTCCGCGAGGCGACGCGCAAGATGCTCGACGGTCTGAGCCAGCGCGAGGCGCGGATCCTGCGCAAGCGCTTCGGCATCTGCGAGCGCCGGAACTTCACCCTCGAGGAGGTCGGCCGCGACTTCCAGCTGACCCGCGAGCGGATCCGTCAGATCGAGGCCAAGGCCCTCGCCAAGCTGCGCGGCCCCAAGGCGGTCGACGCGATCCTCGAGACCCTCGCCGACCGGTAGTCGAACACCGTGCCCCGCGGCCGCCGCGGCTCCTTCGGGAGCACGGCGACCGCGGGCCACGGCAATCGCGCGGGTCACGCGCCCCAGACGAACGAAACCCCGCGGTGCGAGAGCGCCGCGGGGTTCGTCTTTCCCTGTCGCCGGGTCGGCGCCCGGCGCTCGCTACATGAGCTTTCCGACCTGCACGAGGGCGGGGCGGACCTCACGATCACCGAGGCGGAAGCCCGCCTTGAGGGTCATCACGACGCGGTCGGCCTGGGCCGGGTCCTTCACCGGGACCACGCCGAGGGCCTGCATCGTGTTCGGGTCGAAGGGCTCGCCGGTCGGGTCCCAGCGCTCGAGGCCCAGCTCGGTCAGGCGCTCGAGGAACATGCGGTGGATGAGCTTGACCCCCTCGAGGAGGGACTCGACCGAGGCGCCGCGGGCGGTCGCGTCGATCGTCCGCTCGAGGTTCTCGTCGATGTCGAGCATCTTCTCGACGACCTTGCCCTTGGCGGCGAGGACCTCGCGCTCCTGGTCGCGCAGGAGTCGATTGCGGAACGCCTCGAACTCCTGCTCGGCCTTCTTGTGGGCCTTGATGTAGGTGTGGAGCGTCTGCTCCTTCTCGACGAGCTGCCCCTCGAGGAAGCGGATCCGCAGCTCTCTCGGGTCCGGCGGCGGCTTCGGCGGCGGCGTCTGCTCGACGCTCTCGCCCTCGGCGCTCGCGCTCTCCTGGCCTTCGACCGCCTGGTCGGGCTGCTGCTCCTGGACGTCAGCGCCCTCGGGGGCGGTGGCCGTCTCACTCGCGGGAGTGGTCTTGTCGTCCGTTGCGCTCACGATTCGTCAGCTCCTGAGGTCACTCGCCCGCTCCGGGCTCGGTCCCGCACCGCGGGGCGTCGCTGGTCGGCGACCGCCCACGCCTGGGAGAGCTCGGGGAAGAGGTCGCGAAGCGCCGCTCCATCGGGCTCGACTTGGCCGCGCAGCGGCCGGATCAGTCACGTTGACAGCGACGGAGGAGCGAGCGTCTGCTCCTCTCCGAGCGCTGCGAGAGCCCCGGCCAGCCGGGAGACCCCGGCCGGCCAGGCTCCTGGAGTTCACGCCAGCGGCGTGGGGGAGGGCGCGCGCGCCCTCCCCGAACGCCGCAAGACGGCTAGTCCTCGTCGTCGTCCTTCTTCAGGGTGGCGATCATCGCGCCGGTCGTCAGCAGCATGCCGGAGACGCTCCCGGCGTTCTGCAGCGCCGTGCGGGTGACCTTGGTCGGGTCGAGCACGCCGGCGGCCACGAGGTCCTCGTAGGTGTCCGTCCGGGCGTTGTACCCGAAGGCCCCCTCGCCCTCCTTGACCTTGCCGACCACCACCGACGCGTCGACGCCGGCGTTCGCCGCGATCTGCCGCAGCGGCTCCTCGATGGCCCGGCGGACGACCTTGACGCCGAAGTCGCGGTCGTCCTCGAAGCTGAGCTCGTCGAGCACCGAAGCCGCGCGGATGAGCGCGACGCCGCCGCCGGGGAGCACCCCCTCCTCGACCGCCGCGCGGGTGGCGTGGAGGGCGTCCTCGACGCGCGCCTTCTTCTCCTTCATCTCGGTCTCGGTCGCGGCGCCGACCTTGATGACGGCGACGCCGCCGGCGAGCTTCGCGAGGCGCTCCTGGAGCTTCTCGCGGTCGTAGTCGCTCGTCGTCGCCTCGATCTGCGCCTTGATCTGGCTGACCCGGCCGGTGATGGCCTCCTCGCTGCCGGCGCCGGACACCAGGGTGGTGTCCTCCTTGGTCAGGGTGGCGGTGCGGCAATGGCCGAGGTGGTCGAGGGTCACGTTCTCGAGCTTGAGGCCGACGTCCTCGGTGATGACGGTGCCGCCGGTGAGGACGGCGATGTCCTCGAGCATGGCCTTGCGGCGGTCGCCGAAGCCGGGCGCCTTGGCGGCCGCGACCTTCAGGGTCCCGCGGATCTTGTTGACCACGAGGGCGGCGAGCGCCTCGCCCTCGACGTCCTCGGCGATGATGAGCAGCGGGCGGCCGCTCTGCGCGATCTTCTCGAGGACCGGCAGGATCTCGCGGAGGTTCGAGACCTTCTTCTCGTGGATGAGGATGTACGGGTCCGACAGCTCGGTCCGCATCGCCTCGGCGTCCGTCACGAAGTACGGCGAGAGGTAGCCACGGTCGAACTGCATACCCTCGACGAGTTCGAGCGTCGTCTCGATGCCCTTGCCCTCCTCGACGGTGATGACGCCTTCCTTGCCGACCTTCTCCATCGCGTCGGCGAGGATCACGCCGAAGGTCGTCTCGCCGTTGGCGGAGATGGTCGCGACCTTCTCGATGTCGTCGCGCCCGCCGGCGGGCTTGGAGAGCTCGGTGAGGCGGCCGACGAGCTTCTCGACGGCGGCGTCGACGCCGCGCTTGAGGCTCATCGGGTCGAGGCCGGCCACGACGAGCTTGGCGCCCTGCTCGAGGATGGCCTGGGCGAGCACGGTCGCGGTGGTCGTACCGTCACCGGCGCGGTCGGACGTCTGCGAGGCGACGTCCTTGACCATCTGCGCGCCCATGTTCTCGAAGGGATCCTCGAGATCGATCTCCTTGGCGACGGTCACGCCGTCCTTGGTGACGAGGGGCCCGCCGAAGCTCTTCTCGAGCACGACGTTGCGGCCCTTCGGCCCGAGGGTGACCTTGACGGTGTCGGCGAGCTTGTGAACGCCGGCGATGACGCGCTTCTGAGCGTCCTCGGAGAACTGGATGTCCTTGGCCATCTGCTCAATCCTCCACGACGCCGAGGACGTCGTCCTCGCGCAGAATGGTGTGCTCCTGACCGTCGATCTTGATCTCGGTGCCGGCGTACTTGCCGAAGAGCACCGTGTCGCCGACCTTGACGTCGAGCGGGCGCAGCGCGCCGTCGTCCTTGAGCTTGCCGGCGCCAACGGCCAGCACCGCGCCGCGTAGCGGCTTCTCCTTGGCCGAATCGGGGATGATGATGCCGCCGGCCGAGACCGACGCCTCCTCGACCCGCTTGACCAGGATGCGGTCGTAGAGCGGCTTGAAGTTCATGGCGGTTCCTCCGGAGTCGTGCTGATGCGACAGATAAGTGTTCGTTTTTAATTCGATTTCCGGTCTGGCTGGCAGTCCCGGCTTTCGAGTGCCAGCAAGCTAATCACTGACCCTCGGGCGGTCAATCGCTTTAGGAGCGTCCGCGGGGCGCCGGTGGTGAGGCGCGGCCCCCGGGGCGGTGATGACAAAACGGCGGGGTCGGGCTACGGTCCCCGCCACGGCGCCGCCCCCGGGCGGCCCGCTGGCGTCGCCCAACCTCGACCCGGAGCCGGTATGCCGCAGCGTGTGGAGTATGAGTCCCTGCCGGGGACGCGCTTCGATCAGTACGTCTTCAAGCTCAAGTTGGTCCTGTCGTCGCTGCAGGCGGGGAACACCAAGTTCAAGGGGTTCCGCGACTTCCTCCGCAAGCAGAACCTCTGGGACAAGGAGCGCGCCGACAACCTCTTCTCGCTCATCGACGTCAGCTGGGACCGCAAACAGGTGACCGTCGGCAAGACCGCCAAGAAGCTGATGGGCGCGTCCTCGGACGCCGACTTCCAGCAGATCCTCTTCGATCGCCTGCAGGAGCAGAACATCCTGCTCGTGAAGTACGTGCTCGAGGCCCTCGACGTCGAGTCCGGCGGCCGCCTGCACTCGGTGCACGAGCTCTACCGGATGATCACGAGCTACGTGTACCCCGGCGCGCGCATCACGCTGACCAACTTCCAGGCCTGGATGGATTGGCTCGCGGCGAGCGGCTACATCAAGCTCGTCGGGATTCGCTGGGCGCTGTCGGACAACGGCCTCAAGATCGTCAACGAGCTCAAGTCCATGGACGTCGAGGAGATCCTCGAGGACATGGAGGACGAGGACGAGGAGGGCGAGGACGTCGACGACGACGACGATGACGACGACGACGATGACGACGACGCCCCGACCGGAGGCGCCCGCTCGATCGAGGCGGAGCTCGACGACGAGGAGGACCTCTTCGCGGACCTGCCGCCCGAGCCCGAGCCGCCGTCCGAGGCCGACATCGCCGCCGCGCGCGACGCCTTCAGCTCCACCTTCGACGACGTGCCGGGCAACAGCGAGGCCCTCGCCCCCGCGTCGAAGCCCGCGGCCCGCCGTCGTCCTCAGCTCGCCGCGGTCCCGACCCCGGGTCGGGTCGGCGCTCCGACCGTCACGCCCGCCGCCGGCTCGCTGCATGCCCCGGTCGCCGCGCGCGAGTGGCCCGCCGTCGCCACGGTCAGCCTCGACGACGCCGACACCGCGTCGCTCGTGACCCGCGTGACCGGCTGGTACCAGGCGCTGTCCGGGTGGCCGGTCTTCGACGCGCCGTCCCTCGGCGTCGAGGTGGATCCCGAGGGGTCCGACCTCGCGCTCCTCGTCGAGCTCGGGACCCTGGCGACCCTGGTCGAGGGGCTGGCCCCGCAGCCGGCGGTCTTCGCCTTCGTGCGGCGCCTCCGGTCGACGACGTTCTTCGCGTCGCTCGGCTACGGCGAGGGGCTCGAGGAGTGCCTCGACGCGCTCGAGAAGACCGGCCAGGAGCCGTGGGGCAGGGCGCTCTTCGAGCGCATCGTTCATGCGCGCTTCATCGCGCGGCGAGCCTCGATGAAGCTCGACCTGATGCCGTCGCTCCAGGCGGCGGTGGACGGCCCGGCCTTCGTGGGGCTGCTCCGCGAGCACCTCCTCGGCGAGCACTGGGTCGAGGCCCCGTTCTGGGTCGCCCGGGAGCTGGTCCGCCTCGGGGTGGTCGAGACCGACGCCGCCAAGAGCGTCGCCTGCGTGCCCTCCCGGCGCCTGCGTGAGAACGCCGCCCGCATCGGGCTCGTCCCGCGCGCCGAGATCCACGACTTCGCGACGCTTCAGGCGCTCTCGCAGCAGGCCGCCAAGCTCTTCGGCGCCGAGGCCGGCTACGGCGTCGCGCTCGAGCAGCTCGACTTCGCCCTCGGGCTCAGCGTCTGACGGTCCAGCCGCCGGCGCGCAGACGACGAACGCCCCGCGGGTGGTCACCCGCGGGGCGTTCGTGCCTTCGGTTCGAGACTACCAGCTGGTGTTCAGCGCGTAGTCTCCGGCCTTGGTGTCCAGGCTGAGCCACGAGAAGGCGCCGCCCGAGCAGGAGCCGCTGTTCATGAAGATGCGGTCGCCGTGATGGGTGACCGCCCCGTTGTGGGTGTGGCCGGTCACGATGATGTCGGCGTTGGACTGCTCGGCCATCTGCATGGACGCCAGCTGGAAGCGGTCCTTCTCGGGGCGCTCCTTGGACTCGCCGCGGATGACCTCTTCGATCCGCTCGACGACGGCCTTGAGCGGGCGCAGCCCCATCCGCATGACCCAGGCGCCGGCCCAGACGATGAACTCCGACAGCCAGCGGGCCTTGCTCACGACCCAGTCCATCTGGTGGCCGTGGGTGAACAGGATGCGGGTCCCGTCCGCCTCGACGTGCAGGGCCTCGGGCGCGCCGAGGATGTTGCCCGATACGTGGTCGTGGTTTCCATGTAGGTACCGGTAGGCGGGCCGCTCGAACCGCTCGGCGATGTCCTTGTGGGTCTCGCGGCACCGCCGAAGCTCGCGCACCTGCTGGCGCGGCGTCTTGCAGTACAGCGTCTCCCACACATCGCCAGCGAGTACGACGCGCTCGAAGTTGCCCTCGAGGAAGTCGAGAAACCGGAGGAACTCGGCGTCGTCGTGCCCGAACTCGTCCAGTTTGCCGTTCCCGAGGTGCAAGTCGCTGATCACTGCAATCTTCACGTTGTCTCTTTCCTGTCTTCTGTGCTGGTGGGTGCGCAATGTCTTACGCACCTACTATACGTTCAGGTCTTGGGCGATTCAACCCGCCGCCCGCTCATGACCGCTCCAACGAATGAGTAGAGACGGGCATTTCCTTCTGTTTAACGGGAGGTTGTTGCCTTCATCTCGAGTGCGAATTTTTTTTCGCACCGCTCGCTCACGTCTTGATATCGGTCAACTTCGTCCGATCGGGGCGGCGATTGTCTTCAAGACGCTTGACCGGCGTGACTGATGCCCGGACGATGCGCGCGTGAAGAAAAAGAGCGACCCCGGGACACGACTACAGAAGCGGCTCGCCGAGCTGGGCGCCGCCTCACGACGAGAAGGCGAGCGGCTCATCGCGGCGGGACGGGTCCGGGTGAACGGCAAGGTCGTGACCGAGCTCGGCACGCGCGTGCAGCCGGAGGACCGAATCGCCGTCGACGGCCGCGATCTCGAGGTCGCGCCGTCGCTGACGCTGGTGCTCAACAAGCCACGGGGCGTCCTGTGCGCGCGCAAGGACCCCGAGGGCCGGCCGACGATCTACGAGCTGCTCGCGCCCGGGACGCCGCACCTCGGCCACGTCGGGCGCCTCGACTTCAACACCGAGGGCGTGCTGCTGCTCACCAACGAGTCGGGGCTCGCCGAGGCGCTCCTCCGGCCGGAGAACAACGTCCCGCGCACCTACGAGGCGAAGCTCCGCGGTCGCATCAGCGACGAGGACCTGGCCAAGGTCGCGGCGGGCATCCCGCTCGACGGTCGGCCGACCCATCGGGTCGTCCTCGCCCGGATGACCGAGCGGCGCTCGAGCGCGGACTGGATTCGACTCACGCTCACCGAGGGCCGAAACCGCCACGTCCACCGCATCTTCGAGGCCGTCGGCCACCCGCTCGCCCGGCTCCGGCGGGTCGCGTTCGCCGGGATCACCGCGAGGGGGCTGGCGTTCGGCGAGGCGCGCGCGCTCACGCGGACCGAGCTCGCGCGGCTGAGGCAGATCGGCGGCGGCTGAGCGCGCCGGCGCCGCGATGATTGTGGCGCGGGTTCGAATCGTCTACCTTTCGCAGATGCGTAAGCCCTCCGTTGGTATGCGTCTCTGGGTCTGCGCGGTCCTGGCCGCGCTCGCTTCGTCAGGCTGCGGTGAAGACCCGGCGGAGGGCGACGAGACCGCGGCGGCAGACGTCGACGCGTCACCCGACACCGGAGCGCCCGACGCTGTAGCCGACGCCAGCGCGGACATCGACCTCGCGGAGGACGCTGCGTCGGACACCGCGGCGATGACCGACGACTCGGCGCACGGCGAGGACTCCGGCCCGGCTCCGGACACGCTGGTCGCCGACACGGTGACCGAGGACACCGGCCCCATCGAGGACACCGCGGTCGACACGACGGCCGAGGACACGAGCGCGGTCGTGGACACCGTCGCCGCGGGCGACACGGGCGTCGCGGACACCGTGGCCGAGGACACGAGCCCGGCGCTCGACACGGTGGTCGAGGACACGGTCGTCGTCGACGCGGCCGAGGATACCAGCCCGGTCGACACGGTGGTGGAGGACACGGTCGCAGCCGACACGACGACCGAGGACACGAGCCCCGCGGTCGACACGGTGGTGGAGGACACGGTCGTGGCCGACACGACGACCGAGGACACGAGCCCCGCGGTCGACACGATGGTCGCCGACACGGTCGTAGCCGACACGACGACCGAGGACACGAGCCCCGCGGTCGACACGGTAGTCGGCGAGGACACGGTGGTTACCGACACGACGAGCCTGCCGGACACCTACCTGCCGGATACGACCCAGTCGAGCGGTTGTCTCGCCTTCACCGCCGGCGCCTGCCCGGACGGCGAGTGGTGCAAGCCGACCGAACGCGACGCGCAGACCGGTCTCCTCGTCGGCGACTGCGTGGTCGGCGCCGGCGGGACCGCCGAGCACGGCGATCCCTGTCAGGTCGCCGCCGACTGTGAGGACGGGGCGGTCTGCCTCGGCCTGTCCTCGGGCAAGGTCTGCCTCTCGCTGTGCGACCCCGAGGCGGAGCTGGACGACGTGGGCATCTGTCCGGCGCACAGCCGCTGCAGCGGGCTCGTCTCCGGCGGCGAGCCGCTCCCCTACGGCGCGTGCGTCCCGGGCTGTATCCCCTACGTCGACGTGGCCGAGAGCGGCTGCGACCCCGCCAGCGAGTGGTGCGTGCCGGACGGCGACGTCCCGGGTGACGGGCAGTGCTTCAGCTCGACAGGGACCACCACCGAGGGGGGCGTCTGTGGCGTCGACGTCGACGGCAGCGGCTCGCTCGAGCCCGACGAGCGCTGCGAGGCCGGGCTCTTCTGCCTGAGCGGCCTCGCCAGCTCGCCCCGGTGCGTGCTGCCCTGTGACCCCGCGGCGGCGCCGAGCGAGGCCGGTCACTGCTCGAACGTGTCCGGCTACCCGGTGTGCAGCTGTCTCCAGATGACCTCGGGCGGCGTCCCGCTCGCCTTCGGAGCGGTGCTCGAGGGGTGCGACTACCTCCATGGCGGGCCGCGGGTCGAGTGTGAGCACTGGGGCAGCTGCGCGGCCGGTGAGCTCAGCAGCGCGGACGGTCAGGACCGCTGCGTCATGGACCTGCCGGACCTCGGCCCCCACGAGAGCTGCACCGCGGCCGGGCTGGGCTCGCTCGACCAGTGCGCCCCCTTCGGCGTCTGCGTCGACACCGGAGCGGACGTCATCTGCCGCTACTACTGCGCGGCGAGCGCCGGGACCATCGGCGAGGCGGGGCACCCGGACTGCGGTGACGACGCGCTCGTCTGCTATCCGGTCGCCGGCCGCGACGACCTCGGCGTCTGCGCGCCGCCTATCTGAGCGCCGCCGGTCGCCGGGCGGGGCTCGTCAGAGCTGCCCGTCCTTCTTCGCCTCCGCCTCTTTCTTCTTCCGGAGGAGGTCCTCCTCGTCGACGCCGTCGTCGAGCAGGAACGAGTCGAGGTCGGGCTCGAGCTTCGGGGCGAGGGAGCCGACGTCGCGACCGCCGCGGAGCTCCTCGATCTTGTCGGCCAGCGGGCGGTACTCGATGACCATCAGGTCGTATCCGTAGAGGAGGCGGCGGTTCCACAAGCGGAGCCGCAGGTCGTCCCCGCTCCAAACGGCCCGCACCGCCGTCGGCTGGTCGCCGTCCTCACGCGCGGTGTCCACGCGGTCGGGCTTCTTCAGGCGCTTGGACTGCTCGGCGATGCGGTCGGGGAACGGGTTCTCCGTCGTCAGCATCTTGGCGTACTTCCAGAGCTTGCCGTTGATGAAGAAGAAGAAGTGGTCGCCGCCGGGGTCCTTGAGGACGAGCATCGTCTCGTCGGTGCCGGCCATGAACTCGCCGGCCACCGGGCTGACCTCGTAGCCGGTGCGGCGGCCGTCGAAGACGACCAGCTGAGCACCGAAGTCGTCCACCTCGCGGTCGAGTTGCGCTCGCAGCTTGGCGCGGTCATTATCGTCGACCGCGGCCTTGAGCCGCGGGGCGTACAGCCGCTCGAGGCGCTGCCGCACCCAGCCCGACACGGCCTTGCTGTCGCCCCCCCAGGGGAGGTCGACGAGGCTCGAGTCCACGCGGCGCAGGTCCAGCGCGGCCTGCGCGGACGAGGGAACGGCGGTCGCCATGGGGACGACGACGAGGAGTGAGGCGAGGATGAGTGGGCGCATGAGGGGAACCGGTCCGGAGGACGGGCGAACGCCCTGCGCAAAGCGCGATCAGGCGATCGCTTCGGGGAGCATAGATGAAGTGAGGGCTCGGCGCCAGTATCGACGTACCCCCCACAACTCCGGGCAATCGCACGACATTCCTCACCTGCCGGAGGTAGCGTGATGCGACGACTCGGGACGACCCTGCGCCCGAAGAGCGAGGCCTTCCGCGACAACCGCGAGGCGATGGAGGCGGCGCTCGCCGTCATCTCCGAGGCCATGGCGGCCGCGCGGGCCGGCGGCGGCGAGAAGTACACCAAGCGCCACGTCTCGCGTGGCAAGCTCCTCCCCCGCGAGCGCATCGAGCTCCTCCTCGACCGCGACAGCTACTTCCTCGAGCTGTTGCCGCTGGCCGGCCACGGGATCCGCGGCGTGGGGAGCGGGGCCGGCGTCATCGGCGGAATCGGGGTGGTGAGCGGCGTCGAGTGCCTCATCACGGCGAACGAGGCGACGCTGAAGGGCGGGGCGGTCAACGAGTGGGCGCTCAAGAAGAGCCTCCGCCTCGCCGACATCGCCGAGAAGAACGGGCTCCCGTCGGTCTCGCTGACGGAGTCCGCCGGCGCCGACTTACCCAATCAGTCGAAGATATTCGTCCCGGGTGGCCAGAGCTTCCGCGACCTGACGCGGCGGAGCCGGCTCGGCCTGCCGACCATCTGCTGCGTCTTCGGCAACGCGACCGCGGGCGGCGCCTACATCCCCGGGATGAGCGACTACACCATCATGGTGGACGGCAACGCCAAGGTGTTCCTGGCCGGGCCGCCGCTCGTGAAGATGGCGACGGGCGAGGTGACCGACGACGAGTCCCTCGGCGGCGCGGCGATGCACGCCCGCGTCTCCGGGGTGAACGACTACCTGGCGCGGGACGAGGTCGAGGCGATTCGCCTGGCGCGGCAGATCGTGGCGCACATCCATTGGAAGAAGCCCGGCGGGCCCGACCTCGCGACGGTCGAGCCGCCGGCGTACGACCCCGACGAGCTGCTCGGCGTCGTCCCCCCCGACCTCAAGACGCCCTTCGACCAGCGGGAGGTCATCGCCCGGGTCGTCGACGGCTCGCGCTTCGCCGAGTTCAAGCGTGACTACGGCCCGACCCTCGTCTGCGGCTGGGCCCACATCCACGGGTATCTGGTGGGGATCCTGGCGAACAACGGGATCCTCTTCAGCGAGTCGTCGAACAAGGGCGCGCAGTTCATCCAGCTCTGCAACCAGCAGGGCACGCCGATCGTGTTCTTGCAGAACATCACCGGGTTCATGGTCGGGCGGCGCTACGAAGAGGGCGGCATCATCAAGAACGGCGCCAAGCTCATCAACGCCGTGTCGAACAGCGCGGTGCCGCTCTTCACGGTCATGACCGGCGCGTCTTACGGCGCGGGCAACTACGGCATGGCGGGGCGGGCCTTCGACCCGCGCTTCCTCTTCACCTGGCCCAACCACCGCATCGCGGTGATGGGCGGGCCGCAGCTCGCCGGGGTGCTCGAGATCATCAAGCGCGAGTCCGCCGCCCGGCGGGGCGAGGAGGTCGACGAGAACGGCCTCGCCCTGGCCAAGCAGATGATCACGACCCAGATCGAGCGCGAGAGCCAGGCCCTCTTCGCGACCGCGCGGACCTGGGACGACGGCATCGTCGACCCGCGGGACACGCGCAGCGTCCTCGGGATCGCGCTGTCCGCCGCCCACAACGTCCCCGTCGCCCGCTCGAACGAGTGGGGCGTCTTCCGTCACTGATGCAGGAGCGTTCCATGCCTTCGGCGACGAGCTCGCCCTTCGACACCGTGCTGGTCGCCAACCGTGGCGAGATCGCGCGGCGCGTGCTGCGGACCTGCCGCGAGATGGGGTTCCGCACGGTCGCGGTGTACTCCGAGGCCGACCGCCACGCCCCCTTCGTCCGAGAGGCGGACGAGGCGGTGCTGCTCGGCCCGGCGCCCAGCGCCGAGAGCTACCTGGCCATCGACAAGATCATCGCCGCCGCCGAGCGGACCGGCGCCGGCGCCATCCACCCCGGGTACGGATTCCTGGCCGAGAACGCCGACTTCGCGGAGGCGTGCGCCGCCGCCGGCGTCGTCTTCATCGGCCCCGGCCCCGAGGCCATCCGCGCGATGGGCTCGAAGATCGCCTCGAAGGCGCTGATGGCCGAGCACGGCGTCCCCGTCATCCCCGGCTTCGACGGCGGCGATCAGTCCGACGCGGCCTTCCTCGCCGCGGCCGACGACGTGGGCTACCCGCTGCTGGTCAAGGCCTCCGCCGGCGGCGGGGGCAAGGGGATGCGCGTGGTCCGGACGCCCGAGGAGCTGCCCGGCGCCCTGACCGCCGGCCGCCGCGAGGCGCTGGGCGCCTTCGGAGACGGCGCGCTGCTGCTCGAGCGCTACATCGAAAAGCCCCGGCACATCGAGGTGCAGATCCTCGGTGACAGCCACGGCTCGGTCATTCACTGCTTCGAGCGCGAGTGCACCATCCAGCGGCGCCACCAGAAGATCCTCGAGGAGACCCCGTCCGTGGCCCTCGACCCCGCGCTGCGCCGGTCGATCTGCGACGCGGCGGTCAAGGCGGGCCAGGCCATCGGCTACCGCTCGGCCGGCACCGTCGAGTTCGTGATGGGGCAGGGCGGTGACTTCTACTTCCTCGAGGTCAACACGCGTCTTCAGGTCGAGCACCCCGTGACCGAGCTCGTGACCGGCCTCGACCTGGTGCGGCTCCAGCTCGAGGTGGCGCTCGGCAAGCCGCTCCCCGTCGCGCAGGAGGAGATCTCGACCCGCGGTCACGCCATCGAGGCGCGCCTCTACGCCGAGGACCCGGCGGCGGACTTCCTGCCCCAGACCGGGACCCTGAGCGGCTGGCGCTTCCCGGAAGCTGCCGGCCTGCGCCTCGACAGCGGCGTCGAGCCCGGCAGCGAGGTGTCGATCCACTACGATCCGCTGCTCGCCAAGGTCGTCGTCTATGGCCCGTCCCGCGAGGAGGCCACGCGGCGCCTGGCCTTCGCGCTGTCCCAGGCCGCGGTCTTCGGGGTCCGGACGAACCGCGCGTTCCTCGTCGATATCCTACGGCACCCGGCGTGGGCGGCTGGGGACCTGACGACCCACTTCATCGCGGACCACTACGGCCGCTGGACCGCGCCGGAGGCCCTCGACGAGGACGTCACCGCGGCCTGTGTCGCGGCGACCCTGGTCGAGGTCGAGGCGCGGGTCGCTGAGCGAACGCTCCTCCCGGCCCTGCCCGTGGGGTTCCGGAACAACCGCTTCCACGACGAGCACGTCCGCTGGCGCGTCGGCGACCAGGACCGGGACGTCTTCTACCGCGCGCTCGGTGGGGGGCGGTATCGGGTGACCATCGGCGAGCGGTCGGCCTCGGCCCAGGTGCTCGAGTGGGACGGCGTGGAGCTCCGGGTCGAGCTCGACGGGCGCCTGCGGCGGGTACGCCTCGGGCTGGGAGAGCACGGCGTAGACGCCCTCGTCGGCGGCGTCGACCTCCACCTCGCGCGGGTACCCCGCTTCCCCGACGCCGACCACGACGCCGGGGCCGACGGGTGCCGCGCGCCGATGACGGGCAAGGTGATCGAGGTGCTCGTCGCCGCTGGTGACACGGTCACCGCCGGTCAGCCCCTCGTCGTCCTCGAGGCGATGAAGATGGAGCACACCCTCGAGGCGCCCCACGACGGCGAGGTCGCCGAGGTCCTCGCCGAGGTCGGCGAGGTCGTCGACGCCGACGTCGAGCTGGTGGTGCTGACCACGCCGGCCTGAAACGGAGAGCGCCGCCGAGGTCTCCCCCTGCGGCGCCCACCTCTCGTATCGCCTGGGCCCGCCGCTACTTCGCGGCGGCGGTGATGCGCGCGAGCGTCTTGGCGTCGAGCTTCTCGAGCCCGCCGGCCCGGATGACGATGGTCAGCCCACCGACTCGAATGGTCACGTGGTCACCGAGAGACAGCGCGCCCTTCAGCTCGGGGACCTCGCTCGCGAGCTTCATCCACGCGAGGGAGTAGGGCGCGATGGCGATGTCCTCGCCGCCGGCGGCGTTGTCGACCCAGCCGCGGCCGGCGCGGTAGCTGAAGACGCGGTTACTGACGCGCCGCACGGCGCTCACCTCGGAGCCGGCCCGCTCCTTGTCCTTGAGGCGTCGGACGGTCTTGGCCGCGTCCACGGCGCCCGCCCCGGACTCGGCCTTGTAGGCGTCCTTCTTGCCGGTCGCCGAGCGCACGGCGGCGGCGTCCGCCTCGTCGTCGTCGTAGGAGAAGCCCATCGCGGGGGCCCGCTCCTCGCGAGGCGAGCGACGCGGGACGACCGTCGGACGCGGCATCGGGTGGGGCGGCGCGGGGTCGATGGGGCGCACGGGCCGTGGCCCGGTCACGGCGCCCTCCTCGACCACGAGGTAGCTCGTGTAGGGCGTCACGATGCCGTACTTCTTCGCGAGCTGGACGACCTCGGCCTTCAGCTCCGCGGTCTCCCCGTTGAGGCGGATCTGGTCGAGGAGGAAGCCGACCTGCCGATGGGCCCAGAGGCTCGCGATGAAGGCGTTGTCGTCGCGCTCGCCGGGGAAGGTCTCCTCGAAGTCGAAGCGCCGGTCCTTCCCGGTCATGGTCCCGGTCAGGCGGATGAGCGCGTCGCCGTCCCCCCGGTAGCGCCCGATCAGCATGAGCTGCCCACCGCGGAAGATGTCGGGGAGCTTGCCCGGCAGGACGGCGTAGGTCTTGACGCGGCTGATGTCGAGGTCGATGTCGGTCAGCACCGGGAAGGCGATCTGGTTGTAGAGGGCCGCGATCTGCGCGTCCATGTCCTCACCCGGCTTCACGTACGCGCTGGTGCCGCCGTTTCCGTCGGCGAGCGCGTCGAGGAGGTGGGTGTTGATGTCGTCGCCGATGCCGAGGGCGAAGACCCGCGCCTTCTTCCCGTTGGCCTTCTCCGCGCGCTCGAGGATGGCCTTCGGCTCGGTCTCGCCGACCGTGGGGCGCCCGTCGGTGAGGAACAGGACGAGGTGCGTCTCCTGGCCGGCCTCCGCGCCGAGCGCCGCGGTCAGGGCGTCGTCGATGGCGGTCCCGCCGGCGGCGTCGAAGCCCTCGACGAAGCGTTTGGCGGCGGCGACGTTGGCGGCGCTGGCCGAGACGAGCTTCTCCTCGAAGCGCTCCACGTCGCTCGAGAAGCGGATGACGTTGAAGCGGTCGTCGTCGCCGAGGTGGTCGAGGCACCAGGCCAGCGCCTTCTTCGCCTGCTCGAGCTTCACGCCGGTCATCGAGCCCGAGGTGTCGAGCACGAAGGTGATGGCCTTGCCCTGGATCTCGTCGGTGTCGAAGACCGCCTTCGGAGCGGCCATCATCAGGAAGTACCCGGGCTCCTCGGGGTTCGGCCGGTGGGTGATGAGGTTGAGGCCGACGTCCTTCTTCGAGACGCCGAAGTACATCGAGAAGTCGCGGTCGAGCACGACCTTGTCCCCCTCGAAGCCGATGACGGCCTGGTTCTCGTTCGGCCGCGAGACGCTGATCTTGTGGCTCGGCGAGTAGACCGTCTTGATGGGGACGTGGCTCGCGATGCGCGCGGTGAGTGTCAGGTCCTCCAGGGTCTGAGCGGCCCCGTGGGTCGTCTTCAGCGGGTAGCTGAGCTTGTAGGTCCCGTCGAGGAACGGCAGCACCTGGGTGTACTGGATGTTGATCTTCTGTTCGCCGTTCGCCGGGATCGGGAAGATGCGCGCCTTGAACAGGTTCTTGCCCATCCAGTCGACGATCCCCGGGTCGCGCATCCGCCGCACGATGTCGCTGTAGATCTGGTTGGCGCGGTCCTTCTCGAGCACCTCGCCCTTCTGCATCTTGCCGTTGATCATCAGGCGGAAGTCCATGACGACGGCGTCGTCCGGGACCGGGAACACGTAGGTCGCCTCGAGCATCCGTGGCGTCGAGTTGACGTAGACCTGCTCGATGCTGGTGACGGCGGTGCCGTCGCGGACGTCGATGGTCACGCGGTGGTGCTTGAGCGCGAGCGGCGGCAGGGAGCCGTCCTTCGGCAGCAGGAGCCCCGTCGCCGAAGCGGTCCCGCCCAGGGCGAGGACGCTGATCAGCGCGGCGGCGAGGGACAGGTGGCGAGCGCGATGGGTCATGATACCTCCGTCACGATGGCGTCCCGGCGTCGGGCGCGGCGTCGAATGCGGAGTACGACGCGCCCAAGGCCAAAAGGATCTCTCTCGCGTGACTCGGGAGCCACTTCACCGGCGCTCGTCGCGACACCGAGCGCACGCGACGCGGACCCCGGCGACGTCAGCGCGCTCCGCGTAGCCCGCCGGTAGCAGCGGATCCTGCGCGAGGTTCAGCGGCCGGCGGGCGCCGCCCCGTCCGCGGTCGAGTCGACCGGCGGTGCGAGATCCTCGGGCGCCGGCGCCGGAGGGCGGATGTCCTCGGGCTCGTCCGGCCACAGGACCGCCGCGACCAGCCCCGACATCAGGCCGACCACGCCGACCGCCAGGCCGGCCTGGCGGGTCCCGTCGCTGGCCGTTCCGTCTCCGGCCGGGTTGGCGCCGAGCCCGACCCCGACGCTCACCCCGACGACGGCGACGACCGTGAAGGTCTTGGCGATCGTCAGGTTGGTCTCGTAGTCGTCGAGGGCCTCGGTGTACTCCGCCACCTCGAGCGCCCCCGAGTACGCGCCGGAGGGGGCGACGAACTCGGGGATGAGCGGCACGATGCGCTCGTTGGGCGCGCCCGGTCCGGGGCGCTGCGCCAGCGGCGGCAGGAGCCCGCGCGGGCGGTTCTTCATGCGTTCGATGGCGGCCTGCTCGGCCTGCTCCTCGAGGGCCTTGCGCTCCCTCTCGAGCTGCTCGCGGCGCTTGCGCTCCGCGTCGAGCTTGGCCTCGAGCTCCGCGCGCTCCTTCTCGCTCTGGATGTCGCTCATGAAGACGACGATCTCGTCGCGGTACTTGGCGACCTGGGGCATGTCCCGGATGAGCGCGAACTCGCGCAGGGCGTCGTCGTAGCGGCCCAGGGCGCGCAGGGACTTGGCCCGGAAGTAGCGGATCTTCGGGTGGTCGATCTCGGCGAGGGCCGCGTCGAAGAGCGCCACGGCGCGGCCGTTCTCTCCGGCCTTCTGGAGCTCGATCCCGCGGTCGGTGAGCTGCCGCGCGAGCACGGCGTCGCCCGCGAGCGCGTCGCCGTGACCGCCCAGCACCAGCCCCGCCGCGAGCAGGGCACACAGGAGCTGCGCCACGCGCCACCACGGCGTCGCGCGGTAACGCCTCGGCCTCGGGTGCTGCACCATCACAGGTCCTTGAACGGGTCGTCGTCCTTGTTGCCGCCGCTCGTCGCGCCGCCGCCGCCCCAGCGCGCCTTGAGCTGCTGGTTGACGACGATGACCTTGCCCGCGAGCTCCGGCCCCAGCGCCAGGGTCACCGGCTGATCCTTGAAGCGCTTCTTGGTGAGCACGAGCTCGAGCTGGCGGCTCGTCTCCGCCTCGAACTTGAGGTTCACCGGCGTCTCCCCGAGCGCCTCGTCTCCGAGCTTCACCGTCGCGCCCGGCGGGGTCGTGGTGACCACCAGGGTCACCATCGCGGTCTTCTTGTCCTCGGCGCCGGTGGTGTTGCTCGCGGCCGGATCGCCGGTGTTCGCCGCGGCCGTCATGCCGGTCTGCCCGTCGCCGCCCGCGGTCTCCGCCGTGTTGGCCGCCGCGACCGCGGTCTCCGGCGCGGTGCTCGCCTCGGCGTCCGCCTTCGCGACGTTCACGCCAGGCGCCTCGGGGAGGGGAGCGGGCTGCGTCACCGCCACCAATCGGGTGGGATCCTCACTGCGCGCGACCGCGTCGTCCTGAGGTGGCGCCGGGATCGTGCTGGGGCTGGTCGCGCCCTGGGCGACCCGGTCCACGGCGGTCTGATCGGGCGCAGCGGGCAGGTCGCGCCCGCCCATCAGGAGCACGATCGTGAGCAGCGCGACCGCGGCGAGCGCCCCGAGCGGGGCCCAGAGCACGCGCTGAGGTGGCTCGTGCGGCACGGCAAGGCGCGGCTCGGTGCCCTGCTGTTGGGGCGGCTCCTCGATCAGCGGGATCGGCTCCATCTCCATCTGGGTCGCGAGCTCGCGCGGGTCGATGGGGTCCGATATCTCGTTCCACCGCCGGATGGGCCGGTCCTCACAGTCCTTGAGCGCCTGGGCCACGTCCTTGGCCGACTGCGGGCGCTCCTTCGGGTCCTTCGCGAGGCAGCGCATCACGAGATCGGCGAACTCGGAGGGCACGCTGACGCCGACCATCCGATCGAGCGGCATCGGGCGCGTCAGCCGGTGCGCGACGACGATGTCGTGCGCGTCCCCGGAGAAGGGCCGGCGCCCGGCGGCCATCTCGTAGAGGATCACCCCGAGCGAGTAGATGTCGCTGCGCGCGTCGACCTCGAGGCCGAGGCGCTCGCGGTCACTCCGCATGTACGTCTGCTCGGGGCTCATGTACGGCGGGGTGCCGAGCACCATGCGGGCGCCGGTCAGCTCGACGTCGGCCTTCTCCTCGTCCTGGCTCTTGAGCGCCGCGATCCCGAAGTCGAGGACCTTGACCAGCTCGTCGAGGCTCGAGCGCTCGACCAGCATGATGTTCTGCGGTTTGAGATCCCGGTGGACGATCCCCGCGCCGTGGATCGCGTGCAGCGCCCGCGACAGCTGGTAGCCGACCCGATAGGTGAACGGCCACGGCAGCGGCTCGCCGGTCAGGTAGTCCTTGAGCGGCGTGCCCCGGACGAGCTCCATGACGTAGTAGAGCCCGAGGTTGGGATCCTCGCCGATGTCGAAGACGCTGACGACGTTCTCGTGGGACACGCGGCAGGCCGCCTCGAGCTCGCGCTTGAAGCGAGCTCGGACGGTCGGGTTCTCGGCGTGTTGCGGGTGCAGGATCTTGACCGCGACGCGTCGCGGCATCCGCTGATCTTCCGCAACGAACACCGACCCGAAGCTTCCAGTGCTCAGCGGAGCGCTGAGCAACCGGTATCGACCACCGAGAAACATCCTACGCGACATTAGCCCGATTCGGCCGGGTGGGCCAGCCCCGGGGCGATGTGCATTGCAGCAAAAGTCGCGGAGGACCCTGAAGCGTCGACGCCACAGGCGTCCCGGAGAGCGGCGATCCCCGCCCCGCGGGCGATCAGAACGACCCCATCAGCAGGTCGTTACGTCAGGGTGCGGGCTCGACGCAGAAGACGTCGTACTCGAGCTCGACCTGCGCGTTGTACTGCGGGAAGCAGCTCGAGCTCTCGCTGAAGACGACCGCCTCGGTCGCCGCGTTGTAGGCCCAGCCGTCCTGGCAGACCTCGCCGTCGACCTTCACCACCAGCGTCCCGGGGGCGACGGGCATCGTGGTGTAGAAGCGGTCGGTCAGGCCGAACGTCCGCTCGCCGACCTCGAGGAACTCCTGCGCGAAGTCGTTGCCGCAGATGTTCGAGATGTGTCCACCGAAGGCGTCGGTCGCCTGGATGTATCGGAAGCCCGGGGTCCCGAAGCCGCCGACGCAGCCGTCGGCGGTGACGACGATCGAGTGGATGATGACGCCCACCCCGGAGCCGGGCGCCTTGAGGTTCGCGAAGGCGTCCACGTAGAACGGGACCGTCCGCTCACTGCCGTCCTCCTCGTCGCTCACGATGATGATGACCAGCTCGGCGTCGTCCCGCAGGAACCCGTAGTTGCGACCGCTGCAGAAGCCGTCGATGCACGACAGCGGCACGCCGTCGCCGTCGTTGGTCGGACACTGGCCCGGCAGGTTCACGCACGCGATGTCGGTCCTAATCGCGCGGTCGTAGAGCGCGAGGTAGGCGCCCTCGAGCCCCCGCTCGACGTAGTGGCCGGTGGTCCCGACGACGAGGTTGTGGGCGAACACGGCGGGATCCGTCTCGCTGGTCGCGTAGCGCGGGACGCCCTGGAGCTGCCCCTTGACGATGACGGTGTCGGTCGTGGTGACCGCGAGGTGGATGTCCTGGCCCCAGTCGGTCGCGATCTGGACGATCTGCGGGAGCTCCTCCTGGAGGCGCTGTTGGTCGTCGCCCATCGAGCCCGAGTCGTCGATGACGAAGAGCACGTCGACCTTGGGCGGGGGGACCTGCAGGTAGCTGTCGACCTGGTGGGTCACGTCGGTGCCCGCGCCGGTCAGCGCGACCTCGCCGACCGGGAGGTTGTCGGAGTCGTTGAGGACGCGGACGGTGCAGCCGATGTCGCCGATGGACTCGGGGGCGAGGCGCACGTTCAGGAAGACCGAGGAGAAGCCCGGGACGATGGCGGGCAGGGGCGGCGCCTCGATGACGACGTCTCCGGTGCAGCCCGGGGTCTCGATCCCGGTGATGGTCGCCTGCATCGGCCCTGTCGCGGACACGCGGATCTGGCGGACCTCGCTCTGGCAGTCGGTACGCACGAGCCCGAACTGGAGCCGCGGCGGGGAGACGTCGACGAGGGGGACGGCGGTCTCTGCCCGCAGGTTGACGCCTCGACCCCAGCCGCCCTCGGGGGCGACGTAGGTGAAGTGGCTCGAGTTGGGGTCGTTCATGATGAGCGCGATGCGCCCGTAGTAGGAGTCACGGCCGTACCCCGACGGCTGGGCCGGGGGCGCGTCGAAGCGGATGTCGAAGTCGAGGACGCCGCCGGGGGCGAGGACCTCGCCCGGCGCGGGCTCGCGCTCGACGGTGAACGCGTTGAACGCGATCTGATCGTCGCACTCGAAGTAGAACGACGCCCCGGAGCCGGCCTGGAGGCACCCGACGAGGTCGTACTCCTGGTACTCGCAGTTGCCCGAGCCGAAGTTGACGACCTTCATCGTCGCCGTCCCCTGCTCGCCGGGTCGATAGGCGCCGAAGGCCAGGAGATCCGGGACGAAGGCGGCCTCGCAGGTCGGTCGCTGGGCGCGCCGCGCCACCACGTCGAGCGGGTACTCGGGGACGACGGGATCGGACGTGTAGAGGAAGAAGCGCGCCGTCTCCATCCCCTCGGCACCGCCCTGGTTCTCGAAGGCGAGCTCCAGCTCGACCGCCTCGCCCGGGTTCAGGGTCTTGGGCAGCAGCGAGGCGGTCGGGAAGGTGAACTCCTCGGTCGTCGGGTCGATGAGCTCGGCGCTGTCGACGGTGACGACCGAGTCGCCCTGGTTCAGCACGACGACGGAGCGCGTGGCGGTGTAGCCCTCGGCGACGAAGGCGAAGTCGATGGTGTCCTCGGGCACGACCACGATCGACGGCAGCCCGGCGGCGCCGTAGACCGGCACGTTGAGCGGATCGTGCGCCTCGTCGTTGGAGGTGATGCCGATGATGGCGAGGGGATCGCCGCTCATCGGGATCTCCTCCTGGGGGTTGAAGATCAGGCCGACGACGAACGCCCCGCCCGGGCCGAGCGTCCGTGGGAACGCGGGGACGCTCGTCAGGTGCAGGCTCGACGGCGCGTCGTAGAGCTGGAGGGACTCGACGACGAGGTCGGAGTTGCCGTCGTTGCGGACCACGAGCTCGCGCGACGTCGTGGCGAAGGGCGCGGTCCAGCCGAGCTGGACGAGCGCGGGCTCGGTCACGATCACCGGAGTCTCCTCCTCGCCCATCATGTCGAGCTCGAGGGTCACGTCGTCGCGGTCGGTCTCGACGGTCAGGATGGCGACGTCCGAGTCCCGCTGGCTGGGCGCGTAGGTCACGTCCATGGTCGCCTGGCCACCCGCGTCGACCACGGTCCCGACCGGGAGCGAGACCTCGAAGTCCGCGTCCTCGTCACCCGCGACGCTGAAGCCGGAGAGCGTCGCTGGCGCCGTGCCACCGTTATAGATGGTTATGGGTAGCTTCCGCGGGGCGCCGGCCTGAACGATCCCGAAGTCGAGCACGGCGGGGCTGGCGATGAGGCGGCCACGCTGGCCCGGCGTGCTGATGAGGATCCTGGTCTCCGGGTTGCCCTCGAGGTTGTGCTTGATGACGAGGACACCCTCGTCGGGCTCGTCGTGGTCGGAGGAGTAGGCGATCTGGATCCGCGTGACCTCGCCCGGCTGCAGGACGTCCTTCTCCACCAGCGCGATCTCGAGATCGGGGGAGGTCGTCTCGAGCGCGGTCTCGAGCTTGATGGCGCCGCTGGTACCGACGTGATGAACGGTGACGTTGCGTCGGGCGACCTCGCCGCGCGGGACGTCCCCGAACGCGATGACGGTGGGCGAGATGTCGATCTGCGCTTCCGGCCCGAGCGTGAAGCCGCTGGTTCCTCCGCCGCAGCCGGCGCCGAGCAGCGCCAGGAGCGCGAGGGCCTGGACGTGTCGCATCGGGTCCTCCTGATAGGTCGAGGGCCTCACCTAGCATCCGTGAGGACGCCGGGACAAGGCGCGTTTCGAGATTCGAACGAGGCGGCGTGGGTGTCTCTGGGGCTCGCTGCAGGCCCTCGTCGCCCGGGTCGGCTGGCGCGATCTCCCGCGTTGGAGGGAGCCGCGGGAGCGCGACCCGGGAGCGCCCGGCAGGCGAGAACATGTGACATCTCCGCCGCTGGTGACTAGCCTCCCGCGATGCCCGGAACCCGAACCGTCGCCGAAGCGGTCCGCGACGCCCTGGCCGGCCCCTGCGCGGTGGCCGACGGGACGCCGCTGGTCGCGGCATGCAGCGGCGGCGCGGACTCGGTCTCGCTGGTCGCGGGGCTCGCCCACGTCGCGAAACGGTGGCCGCTGCGGAGCGTCGTCTTCGTCGACCACGGCCTCCGCGATGTCGCCGCCGAGCGCGACTGCGCCCGCCGCGCGGCGCTCCGCGCCGGCGCCCCGTTCGTCACCGCCACGGTCACCCTCGAAACGGGCGGCAACCTCCAAGAGCAAGCTCGCCGCGCGCGGTACGCGACGCTCCTCGCCCACGCTGGCGAGGACGCCCTCGTCGCCACCGGCCACACCCTCGACGACCAGGCGGAGACGGTGCTGCAGCGGATCCTGCGCGGCTCGGGGCTCCGGGGCCTGGCCGCGATGGCGTGGCGCGAGGGCCGACTCGTCCGGCCGCTGCTCGCGGTCCCGCGGGAGGAGACCCGAGCGACCGGGTTCCCGTTCGCCGACGATCCGTCCAACGCGAGCGGGAGGTTCCAGCGCAATCGGCTTCGGCGCGACGTCATGCCGGCGCTGCTCGCCGAGGCGCCTCGGGCGCGCGAGGCCCTGGCCGAGGTGGCGAGCCAGGTGCGGGTCGAGCTCGAGCTGCTCGACGCCCTGGCGAGCGCCGTGGATCTCGCGGCGGCGGATCTCCGCGGGGTGCCTGCCGATCTTACCGAGACTCTGCTGCGCTGGCGCCACCGCCGCGAGGTCGGGGGCGCCCCTCCCGGGCGTGGGGCCGCCGCTCAGCTCGCTCGTCAGCTGGTCGACGGCGCAACCGACGGCGGGACCAGCCTCGGCGGCGGCGTCCTTGGCCGCGCGCGCTCGGGACGCCTGGATTTCCAGGTCGAGCGGGACCCGCGTTTAGAAGTTGTCGCTCACGGGCCCGGTCATTATCGTCTCGGCACGCTCCGCTTGGAGCTGATCGAGACCTCTACCCCAACGGGCCGCGAGGTCCCAGCGAGCCAGCCCACGGTGGCGCGGTTCGCGGCCGAGGGCCTCAGGTGGCCCCTCAAGATCCGAAAAACCAGCGCCGCGTCGCGGACGAACCCGGCGCGGCGCGCTGTTCAACGGGACGGGCCGGAGCCACCGGCCGCCGACGCACTATCGAGAGGAGCACCGACGACCGAATATATGATAACGGACGCCATCGGGGCCCGACTGTGGCCTCGCGCGGTGGGTGACGCGCCCGCCGCGGCCCGAGGCCCGGTCATGGTCCTCGTCGTAGAGGGCGAGGGTCGGGGTAGCTGAGGTTGTGGCGCCGGGATTGGTTTCGGTAACTTCGGAGAAGGTTCCGCCAAAAGCCGGAAGGTCGATTTGAAAGGTAACAAGTCATTCAAGACGGTCGCGCTCTGGGTCTTCCTGATCGTGATCTTCTTCTTGATCTACCAGACGGTCTCGCGGACCGGTGGCGGCGAGCCGTTGAGCTTCTCGCAGTTCATCGAGAAGGCGCTGCCGCCTGCGTACGCGGTCAACGACCGCGACGGCGCGCAGCTCGAGGTCACGGTGATCGGCGCGAAGGACGACGCCCTCATCGAGTACACGCTGCCCAACGTGGACAGCTCGAAGAGCGGCATCACCTTCCATACGCGCGGCGACATCTCGATGCCGCTCGGTGGCGGGACCGGCAGCCAGACGATCTACGGCGCGCTCCAGGAGCGCGGCGTGAACGTGACGTTCAAGAAGGCGCCGGCGAGCGGGGCGTACGTCCCGGCGGGCAGTGAGGAGCCGTTCTCCACGTTCGTAGCCAAGGTCGAGAAGGTCTCGCCCCCGACGAAGGTCGAGAGCATCACGATCCGCGGCAAGGAGATCACCGGGCGCCTCAAGGGCGAGCCGGCCAAGGTCTTCACGACGATCGGTGACCTCAGCGAGTACCGAAAGGAGCTCCAGCGGCGCGGGATCCGCATCAAGGAAGAGCCCGAGGGCGAGAACTCCTTCTGGCTGTCGATCCTCGGGACCTGGCTCCCGATGATCTTCATCTTCTTCATCTTCTTCCTCTTCATGCGCCAGCTCCAGGCCGGCGGCGGCAAGGCGATGAGCTTCGGCAAGAGCCGCCACAAGCTCCTCAACGAGTCGACCAACAAGGTCACGTTCAAGGACATCGCTGGCATCGACGAGGCGAAGGAAGAGCTGCAGGAGATCATCGCCTTCCTCAAGGACCCCAAGAAGTTCACGCGCCTCGGAGGCCGCATCCCGAAGGGCGTCCTGCTCATGGGCCCGCCGGGTACCGGCAAGACGCTGCTCGCGAAGGGCGTCGCGGGCGAGGCGGGGGTGCCGTTCTTCAGCATCTCCGGCTCGGACTTCGTCGAGATGTTCGTCGGCGTCGGCGCCAGCCGCGTCCGTGACCTCTTCGAGCAGGGCAAGAAGAACGCCCCGTGCATCATCTTCATCGACGAGATCGACGCCGTGGGTCGCCACCGCGGCGCGGGCCTCGGGGGTGGGCACGACGAGCGCGAGCAGACCCTCAACCAGCTCCTCGTCGAGATGGACGGCTTCGAGTCGAACGACGGCGTCATCCTCATCGCCGCGACCAACCGTCCCGACGTTCTCGATCCTGCGCTCCTGCGCCCGGGGCGCTTCGACCGCCGCGTCGTGGTCAACCGGCCGGATGTCAAGGGCCGGCTCGAGATCCTCAAGGTCCACACCCGCAAGGCCCGACTGAGCCGCAGCGTCGAGCTCGAGGTGATCGCCCGTGGCACCCCCGGCTTCGCTGGCGCCGACCTCGAGAACCTGGTGAACGAGGCAGCCCTGCTCGCCGCGCGTCACGACAAGGACGTCATCGACATGGATGACTTCGAGTCGGCCAAGGACAAGGTCCTGATGGGCGCCGAGCGTCGCAGCGCCGTGCTGAGCGACGAAGAGAAGCGCATCACGGCCTACCACGAGGCCGGCCACACCCTGGTGGCGCGCGTGGTTCCGGGCAACGACCCGGTCCACAAGGTGACGATCATCCCGCGCGGGATGGCGCTCGGGCTGACCTGGACGCTGCCGGAGAAAGACCAGTACTCGATGGACGAGGGACAGGTGCTCGGGCGCATCGCGATGGCGATGGGCGGTCGCGTGGCGGAAGAGATCACCTTCGACAAGGTCACCACCGGCGCCGGAAACGACATCGAGCAGGCCACCAAGATGGCCCGCAAGATGGTCTGCGAGTGGGGCATGAGCCGCCTCGGCCCGGTGGCGCTCACCAAGGGTGACGGCAACATCTTCCTCGGGCGCGAGATGGCCCGGGCGTCGGACTTCTCCGAGCAGACCCAGGCCGAGGCCGACCAGGAGATCAAGCGCATCCTCAACGAGTGCTACGACGTCGCCAAGCAGGCCGTGGTCGACAACCGCGACGCGCTCGAGCGCCTCGCTGCGGCGCTGCTCGAGTTCGAGTCCCTGGGCGCCCAAGAGATCGACGCGGTCGTCGCCGGCACGACCGTCGAGGAGCTGCGTCACGAGCGGGCGAAGAAGGGGGACGAGGCGGCCGCAGCGCGCGACCACGTCGAGCCACCCCCGACCGAGGCGGGCTCGGAGACGGACAAGCAGAACGCCATCATCAGCGACCTCCCTGAGCCGCTCGGCAGCGCCCGGACGCGGCTCGACGACGACGAGGCCTGACGTGACCGCCCTGGACTCAGGGCGCCACCCGACACCGCTGGCCCTCCCTCGGGGGGGCCAGCTCCATTTCGGGCGGACGCGGATCATGGGCGTCCTGAATGTGACCCCGGACTCGTTCAGCGACGGAGGCCGGTACATCGATCCCGACGTGGCGGTCGAGCGCGGGCTCGCGTTGGTGGCCGCCGGCGCCGACATCATCGACGTCGGCGGCGAGTCCACGCGCCCCGGGAGCGCACCGGTGCCGGCCGACGAGCAGGTCCGGAGGACGGCCCCGGTGATCACCCGGCTCGCCGAGGCGACCGACGCGCCCATCTCGATCGACACCACCTCGGCCGTCGTCGCGCTAGAGGCCCTCGCCGCCGGCGCGCAGATCGTCAACGACATCAGCGCGTTCCGGTTCGATGAAGGGATGATCCCGCTGCTCGTGGAGTCCGGCGCGCCGGCCATCGCCATGCACACCCTCGCTCCACCGGCGACGATGCAGGACGATCCCCGTTACGCCGACGTCGTCACCGACGTGATCTCCCATCTCCGCGAGCGGATCGAGGCCTGCGCGGCGGCCGGAGTGACGCGCTCACAGCTCGTGGTCGACCCCGGGATCGGCTTTGGCAAGACCGTGGCCCACAACCTCGCCCTGATCCGTGAGCTGCCGCGGCTCGTCGCGCTCGGTCACCCGGTGCTCGTGGGCACCAGCCGGAAGAGCTTCCTCGGCCGGCTGACCGGCCGCGGCGTCGACGGCCGGGAGATGGCGACCGCCGGCTCGGTGGCCGCCGCGATCGTCCTCGGAGCGCACATCGTCCGCGTCCACGACGTCGCGTCCTTGCGCGACGCGGTGGTCGTCGCGGACGCGATCGCGCACGGCGAGCCGCGCTGAGGCGAGCACAGAGCGCGTGCAGCAGTGTTGGTGCGCGCTTTGTCGCGGCTTCTGCTAGGCTCGCGCGCCGAGAAGGAGGCAGCACGTGTCCCAGGCGCCCAGAAAGCTCTTCGGTACCGATGGAATCCGGGGTCGAGCCAACGACCACCCGATGACCCCAGAGATGGCGCTCCAGCTCGGTCGCGCGGTCGCCCACGTCTTCAAGAGCGAGCACGAGCACGCGCGCCCGCGCATCGTCATCGGCAAGGACACGCGGCTGTCGAACTACATGTTCGAGACGGCGCTCCAGGCCGGGATCTGCTCGATGGGTGTGGACGCGGTGCAGCTCGGCGTGCTGCCGACGCCCGGGATCGCCTTCATGACCACCGGGATGCGCGCGGACGCCGGGGTCGTCATCTCGGCGTCGCACAACCCCTACGAGGACAACGGCATCAAGTTCTTCGCAGGTGACGGCTACAAGCTCCCCGACGAGGTGGAGCTGGAGATCGAGCGCCTCATGGAGGGGGACTCGCTCCTGGCGCACCGAGCCATGGGGGAAGAGATCGGTCGCGCGTACCGTATCGAGGACGCGGTCGGGCGCTACGTCGTCTTTCTGAAGAGCACCTTCCCGAGGCACCTCGACCTGAGCGGGTTGAGGGTCGTGGTCGACTGCGCGAACGGCGCCGCCTACAAGGTCGCCCCCGAGGTCCTCTACGAGCTCGGGGCCGAGGTCTTCGCGATGGGCACCCAGCCCAACGGCACCAACATCAACGATGGCGTGGGCGCGCTCTACCCACAGCGGGTGGCCGAGCGGGTGAAGGAGCTCCGCGCCGACATCGGGATCGCCCTCGACGGCGACGCCGACCGCTGCATCCTGTGCGACGAGCAGGGGCGCATCGTCGACGGCGACGCGATCCTGTTGATGCTCGCGCGGTCGATGAAGGCCAGCGAGACCCTCGCCCACGACACCGTGGTCACGACGACGATGAGCAACCTCGGGCTCGAGCGCGCCCTCGGCGCCATCGGCGTCAAGATGGAGCGCGCGAACGTCGGAGACCGCTATGTCGTCGAGCGGATGCGCGAGGGGGGATTCAACCTCGGCGGCGAGCAGTCGGGCCACCTGATCCTCAACGACTTCGCGACGACCGGCGACGGCCTCATCGCGGCGCTGCAGGTGCTGGCGCTGATGGTCGAGCAGAAGGTGCCGCTCAGCGCGCTCGCGCGGGGGCTCGAGCGCGTGCCCCAGACCATCCGCAGCTTGCGGGTCAGCACCAAGCCGCCGATCGAGTCGCTCAAGGCGACGAGCAAGGCCATCGCCAGCGCCGAGGAAGAGCTGGCGACCCGCGGGCGCGTCGTCGTCCGTTACAGCGGGACCGAGGGGAAGTGCCGGGTGATGCTCGAGGGCGACGACCGGGAGCTCATCGACGCCCACGCCCGCGCCATCGCCGAGGCCATCCGCGACGAGATCGGCGAATGAACACCCCGTTTCGCGACGCGCGCGGCTTCGAGCTGCTGGCGACCGCGGACGAGGTTCGCGAGATGGATCGGCGGACGATCGAGGAGCTCGGTCTCCCCGGTCGCGTCCTGATGGAGCTGGCGGGCGCCGGCGCGGCCGCCGCGCTGGCCGCGAGGCTCGGGGACGTGCCGGGCAAGGCGACCGTGCTCTGCGGCGGCGGGAACAACGGCGGCGACGGCTTCGTCGTCGCACGCCACCTGGTCGACCGAGGCTGGACGGTCGTGTGCGTCTCGCTCAAGCCGGGTGACGCGCTCACCGGCGACGCGAGAGCCAACCATGACCTCTGGGTCGCCCTCGGGGGCGAGGTCCGGGTCGTGAAGGACAAGGCGACCGCCTCGATGCGGCACGTCATTGGCCACGCCGACGCTGTCGTGGACGCGCTCTTCGGGACCGGGCTCGGGCGGGCGATCGCCGGCCCGGCGGCCGACCTCATCGCCATGGCGAACGCCGCGACCGACGGCCTCAAGGTCGCCATCGACGTCCCGAGCGGCGTCGACGCGACGACCGGGCGCGTGGCCGGCGACGGTGTCGCGTTTCGCGCCGACCTGACCGCGACCTTCGGGGTCGCGAAGCCGGGGCTCTACACCGGCCCCGGGGCGGACCTGGCCGGCGAGGTCGTCGTCGTCGGCATCGCCTTCCCGCGCTCGGTCGTCGACGGTGTCGGCGCGAGTCACCGGCTGGCGACCGCGAGCGGCGTCGCGGGGTTGCTCCCGGCCCGCCCCAGGGACGGGCACAAGGGGACCTTCGGGCACGTCGGGGTCATCGGCGGCTTCGTCGGTAAGGAAGGCGCGGGGCAGCTCGCCGCGCGGGCGGCCCTCCGCGTCGGGGCGGGGCTCTCGACCTGGGCGACCCCCGGTGACGCGCCGTCCCGGGCGCCCGAGGTGATGCACCACGACCTGCGCAGCGGGCTGCCTGCGCGACCGAACGTGTTGGTCGTCGGCCCGGGTCTCGGGACCGACGCGGTGGCCGCGGACGCCTTGGAGGTCGCCCGCTCGGACGGCCGTCCGCTCGTCCTCGACGCCGACGCGCTGAACCTCCTGTCCGAACGGGACGCTGCGAGCGCTGCCGCCGGACACGTCGTGACCCCGCATCCCCGCGAGGCGTCGCGGCTCTTGAAGAGCAGGGTCGAGGAGGTCGAGCGCGACCGCCTGGCGGCCGCGTCCGCGCTCGTCGCCGCGACCGGGGCGGTCGTCGTGCTCAAGGGCGCGCGGACCGTGGTCGCTGCGCCGGGCGCTCCTCCGGTCATCTTCGACCTCCCGACGCCCGCGCTCGCGGCCGGCGGTACGGGAGACGTGCTCGCCGGCGCCATCGCCGGGCTGGTCGCGCAGGGCCTCACGCTCCATGACGCCGCGCTCTGCGGTGTCTGGCTTCACGCCCACGCCGGCCGCGCGGCGGGGCAGGGCCGCGCCGACCGCGGCGTCCTCGCCAGCGAGGTCGCCGACGCGCTCCCCCACGCTCTGGCAGACCTCGTCAACGGCTGGACCTGACGCGCGACCACTCGGGTGCCTCCGCGTACGCGCCGCCCCCGCCTCTGCCTGCGCTTACGCCACCGCCACCGCCCACGCCCACGCTTCCATTCACGCCTCTGCGTGCGCTTCCGCCCGCGCCTGCGCCACCGCCCACGCCTGCGCTTACGCCCGCGCCACCGCTCACGCCCGCGCTTCCGCTTCCGCCCACGCCACCGCCACCGCTCACGCCCACGCCCACGCCTGCGCCACCGCCCACGCCCACGCTTCCGCGCATACCTGCGCTTCCGCCCACGCCTGCGCTTCCGCCCACGCCCACGCCTCCGCGTGCGACTCAGCTCACCCGGGGCAGCCGTACTTCGTCGGGCTCCCGGGCGTCCCGGGGCACGCGTCGTCGCGGTCGACGACCCCGTCGCCGTCACCGTCCGGGCAGCCGTCGACCGGGCCGGCGTCGACCGGGCAGCGATCCCATGGGTCGATCACGCCGTCGCTGTCGGTGTCGGGGCAGCCGCCGTCCTCCTCGACGCCGGGGTGCAGCGGGCAGGCGTCGTCCTCGTTGTCGATGTCGTCGCTGTCCGTGTCGCCGTCGGGATCCAAGGTCGGCGCGCCCGACGCGACCGGTGTCGGTGTCGGGGTCGGCGTGGGGGTCGGCGTAGGCCACGGGTCGTCGATGACGCCGTCGTGTCCTGGCCGCCACGCGAGGATGTCTACGCCGAACAAGAACGTCGGGCTGAAGCCGATCGCGCCGTCGACGGCGTCGGTACCGAAGAGCCCGACCTCGAGCCGGAACGCCAGGCTGTGGTCGACCACCAGCTCGGCCCCCAGGGCCGCGTGGAACAGCGCGTCGGCATCACTCCCCGCGTCTCCTCCGACCAGCGCCATGACGCCGCCGCCGACGCTCACGTAGGGGCTGACGACCCAGGGGAATGGGCGGACGACGAGGTCGAGGTGCGCTGGGAGCAGCAGCGCCGAGGCCCCGTCCGTCGCGGTGCTCGCCGGGACCAGGCCCACCGCCAGCTCCACGTCGACGACCGACACCGCTCGGTACGCCGCGCGTAGGCCGACCAGGGCGCCGTCTCGCGGCTGAAGGTCGGATCGCCGGACGCCGAGGACGTCGAAGTCGCTCGAGGTCAGCTGGTAGCCCCCCATGACGCCGACCCGCATCGGCACGCCGATGACGTCGTCGGCTCGAGCCGCGGCCGGAGCGAGGAGCGACGTGATGATGCTGCATTGCAGCAAGATGGCGCGCACGCGGTGCATGGTGTGGATGCTATTGGGGGTGGCGGCGGACCGCAAGCGGCGTTGTTCGCCGCGCTGCACCATTGGCGCGCCGTGAGAAGGGGACGGCTCGAAAGCGCGAGAGGCCGGCACGCCCTTCGGCGTGCCGGCCCCATGACTGGTCTCAGCGCCGCTGTTCAAGCGGCTCTGCGCGTCAGATCTCGATGATGATGACGCGCGGGCTGTCCTCTTCCTCGGCCTCCTCTCGGGGCGGCTCCATCGGCATGTAGTCGTAGGGGGAGGGCAGCTCGAGGTAGGGCTGCTCGACACGAGGCTCAGGCTCCTCATTGGGGCGCCACCACGCGATTCTCATGTCTCACCTCCCTGGTTCTGTGCAACCACAGGCCACGATCCAACTCTAGCAACGTGCTGTGGGCGAATCAACTCGCGATTCCTTCAGCGCGTCACAGCAACTACAACGACACCTCGCGGCGATTTGTTCAGTACAAACCTACACGGCCTGAAACCGAGCCTTCGCACCGGCCCGTCTCTCGCGGGCGCAGCGCCCGTCGGGTGTGCGACGCAGCACGCGGTTCGCTCCGGCGAACGGGCCGCGCGGTCGGATCATGACCGGGGAGGACTCCGAACGACGCGGCTGGGCTACGGACCCAGGCGCCCGCGTACCCGACCACGCCGGGCACCAGGGCCTCAGCGCCGGAGCTGCGGTCCGCTACGGCGCCGCCCCACAACGAGAGAGGGCCGCCGGTCTCCCGGCGGCCCTCTCGGACTCGTTCACGCGTCGAGGCGAGCCTCGGCGCGGTGCACTGGTCGGACTAGCGCTCGGTCTTGATGTCCTTGAGGGCATCGCCGAGGAGATCGCCGAGGGTCGTCGACTGCTCGGCGCGCTGGGCCTTGAGGTACTCGCTGTACTCCTCCGAGGCCTCCTCCTCGCTGAGGCGCTTCATCGACAGGCCGATCTTGCGCTCCTCGGGGATGAGGCTGATGACCTTGGCGCGGACGCCCTGGCCCTCGCGGACCACGTCGGTCACGCTGTTGACCTTCTCGTAGGTCAGCTCGGAGATGTGGATGAGGCCCTCGATGGCGTCCTCGATCTCCACGATGGCGCCGAAGTCGAGCACCTTCGTGACGTTGCCCTCGATGACCGAGCCCGGCGGGTAGCGGTCCTCGACGCTCTCCCACGGGTCGCGGCTGAGCTGCTTGATGCCGAGGCTGAAGCGCTCCTTCTCGACGTCGATGTGCAGCACCACGGCCTCGACCTCGTCGCCCTTCTGGAAGACGTCGGCCGGGTTCTTGACCTTGTTCGACCAGGAGATGTCGGACACGTGGATGAGGCCGTCGATGCCCTCCTCGATGCCGATGAACAGGCCGAAGTTCGTGATGTTGCGGATCTTGCCGCGGACGACCGAGCCGACCGGGTAGCGCTCCTGGAGGAGCTCCCACGGGTTGGTCTCGATCTGCTTCATGCCGAGCGAGATGCGCTTGTTCTCGATGTCGATGTCGAGGATGACCGTCTCGACGATGTCGCCGATCGACACGACCTTCGACGGGTGCTTGACCCGCTTGGTCCAGGACATCTCGGACACGTGGATGAGGCCCTCGATGCCGTCCTCGAGCTCCACGAAGGCGCCGTAGTCGGTGAGGCTGACGACCTTGCCCTTGACGCGGTCACCCACGTGGTACTTGTCGCTGACCGAGACCCACGGATCCTCGCTGACCTGCTTGAGACCGAGCGAGACGCGCTCCGTCCGCGGGTCGAACTTGAGGATCATCACCTCGACCTCGTCGCCGACCTCGAACATCTCGCTCGGGTGGTTGACGCGGCCCCAGGACATGTCGGTGATGTGGAGCAGGCCGTCGATGCCGCCGAGGTCGACGAAGCAGCCGTACTCGGTGATGTTCTTGACGATGCCCTTCATCGTCATGCCGACCTCGAGCTTCTCGAGGGTCTTGGCCTTCAGCTCCTCGCGCTCGGCCTCGAGGAGGGCGCGCCGGCTCAGGACGATGTTGCCGCGGCGCTTGTTGAACTTGATGACCTTGAACTTGTACGTCTCGGAGATGTACTTCTCGAGGTTGCGCACCGGGCGGAGGTCCACCTGGGAGCCGGGGAGGAACGCCTTGACGCCGATGTCGACGGTGAGGCCGCCCTTGACGCGCCCGGTGATGACACCCTCGACGAGCTCGTTGCGCTCGACGGCGTCGTTGATCTCGTCCCAGATCTTGAGCTTGTCGGCCTTCTCCTTGGAGAGTTCGACCTGACCGTGCTCGTTCTCCTGCGACTCGAGGTAGACGTCGATCTTCTCGCCGACCTTGAGCTCCACCTTCTCGGTGGCGCTGCTGGCGAACTCCTCGATCGGGATCTGGCCCTCGGACTTGTAGCCGATGTCGACGGTGACGTAGTCGCCGCTGATCGCGATCACCGTGCCGGTGACGATCTCGCCTTCCTTGGCCCCGGACTTCGCCTCGTACTCCTCGAGGAGAGCCTCGAAGTCTTCGAAGTCAGCGGGGAGGTCGGCATCGTGGGTGGTGGTGTGGGTAGTCAAAGTGGGTTATCCGGACGATAAGTTTGAAAGTTCAAGAATCACACGGGGTTTCGGTAGGTCCTGGGCCCCGGTTCGGGCGCGGAACATAGGGAAGGAAGGGGCTCATGTCAATGGTTCGCCCGCGCTATCGGGCGTGTCCGCGGCTCGCGCGCTCCACAGCGCCCGGCGCCCGCGGTGGATTGCTCGGCGGAGCGTCCCTATGGTAACTCCCGCCAGCCGTCGGCAAGCCCGCTCGGACGACCAGAGGAGCCCATGAGCCACCGCCCCGATCATCTCATCGCGCAGTCGAACGCCACCGCCCCCTTCGTCGCCCACGACGAGGACGACAACGGCGGCAAGGACCAATCCAAGAGCTGGCAGCTCGACCTGCTCCGCAAGACGCGGACGGTCGAGCTCTTCGGCGGCGTCAACAACGCCGTGGCGAAGCGGGTCATCAGCCAGCTCCTCTTCCTCGAAGCCGACGATCCGGACAAGCCCATCACCGTGGTGCAGAACAGCCCCGGTGGATCCGTGACGGACGGCTTCGCGATCTACGACGCCATGCGCTTCGTGAAGCCGGAGATCCACATCGTGTGCGTCGGGCTCACCGCGTCCATCGCGACCATCACGCTCCTCGGCGCCAAGAAGGAGCACCGGTTCACGCTGCCGAACACCGAGTTCCTCATCCACCAGCCGCTCATCCCCGGGACGGTCTACGGCCGCGCCGCGGACCTCGAGATCACGGCGCGCGAGATCATCAAGACGCGCGAGAAGATCAACCGGATGCTCTCCGAGGAGACCGGCCAGCCCCTCGAGGTCGTCGAGTCCCACACCCAGCGGGACTTCTGGATGAACGCCGAGGAGGCCGTGAACTACGGGCTCGTCGCCCGCATCATCCAGGGCCGCGACGAGATCGACGCGAAGTGAGCCGCCTGACTCCCGGCGCCTGTCGAGGCGACTGACCATGGTTCAGCGCGGACGTCGCCGCCCGGTCGGGTGGGACCCTCGGATCCTGTCCGCGCTCGGACCGCGAGGGGCGCGCCTCGGCTACCAGCTCGAGACTGCGCAGGCCGAGGGCGACGACGCGGCGGCCGCGCGAACGCTCATCGAGGCCGGTGACGCCCTGGTCCTGGAGGGCCAGGGCCGATCGGCGGCCGCGGCCTTCGAGGAGGCCATCGGATACGCGGATCGCGACGGGGACACTCGGGTCCTCGGCGGCCTCTATTGGCGCCTGGGACAGACCCTCGAGGCGCTTCATCGGCCGGCGGCCGCCGCGCGCTGGTACGAGCGCGCCGAGGCCGTCTTCGCCGACGAGGGCAACGGCCCGGACCGTGTGATGGCGCTGCAGGCGTCGGCGCGCTGCCGGATCATGACCGAGGGGCCGGCGGAGGCGCTCCGGGTTCTGCAGGAGGCTATCGATCTGGCTCGCGGCGAGCGCGACGAGGGGCTCCTGGCGGCCGCGATGGAGCAGGCGGCGGAGGCGTCCGGGGCGCTGAGCTTCGTGGACGACGCGCTCGCCCGGTATCGTGAAGCCGCGCGGCTCTACACGCGGCTGAACGACGACTTCGGGCGGGTCCGCTGCACCATCGGGGCGGCGGAGTGCGAGCTCGAGCTCGGCGACCACGTCAAGGCCATCAACACGCTCGCGCCGGTCGAGACGGAGCTGGAGCTCGGCCTCGACGACGCGACCGCGGGACGCGGGCTCGCGCTCACCGCGCGCTTCTATCTCGAGGCCGGTGACCGCGACGAGGCGTCGCGGCAGTTCGAGAAGGCGCTCGATCTCCTGGCCCGGGGCAACGCCATCGGCCGCCGCGCCCACCTGATGCTCGCGTTCGGCCGGGTCATCGAGAGGGAGGACGGGCCTCAGCGGGCGCGCCCCCTCTACGAGGCGGCACTGGCGGACTACGAGCGCATCAAGGACCGCTCGCGGATCGGCCCGGCGGCCTACAGCCTCGCGCGGTGCTACTATGACGCCGGCGAGTTCGTGCGCGCCGACGACGCCATCGATCGCGCCCTCGACGTGTCCCAGCGGCTCGGTGACGTCGAGGGGCTCGAGCTCTGCACCGAGCTCGCCGTACGCATCGCGGTGGCCATCGGGCAGGGCAAGCTCGCGCTCGACCGGCTCCGTCTGGCCGCGCGGGTCAAGGGCGAGCTCGGCGACTTCGCGGGCGAGGTCCGCTACCTCTTGCGTGCGCTCGACGCGACCCTCGCGATCCCGGACCTCGACTCGGTCGTGCTCGCCGACGAGTTCATCGAGGCGGTGCGGCGGAGCGGCACGCGCTTTCTCGCGGGGGACGAGCTCGACGCGATAGCCGAGAAGCTCGCGACCGCCGGGCGCCCGGACTACGGGCGGGAGATCATGGTCCTCCGCGCGCAGGCCGAGCTCGACGCCGGCCGCCACGGGGACGCCGCGCATGCTTTCGCGCGTGCCGCCGGCTTCGCGGTCCGCGCCGACTCCCGGGACGAGGCGGGCGAGCTCTGGGACCAGGCCATCGCCATCGGGAGCCGGCTGGGAATGAGCGAGGTCGGCAACTGGCGCGTCGACCGGGAGATGTTCGGCCACCGCGAGTGACGTCGCGGCCACGCCGCAGCCACGAGACCGCGACGGCGGCCGTTGTGCGTTGCGCTCCCAGGGGGCAGTCGCTACCTTGACGGCGATCGGTCCTCCTGCCGCGGAAAACCCATGCGACGCTCAATCCTCTTCGCTCTCTGCGCGTGTCTCCTCGCCCCGCTCGGCCTCGGAGCCTGCGGCAACGACGACTGCAAGACGGACGACGACTGCCCCGAGGGCCGCATCTGCCGCCTCGGGCTGTGCGCCCGCGACCCGGGCCTCGACACGCTGACGACGGGCGACGCCGACGGCGTCATCGACATCACGCTCGAGTGCGACCCTGCCGGGTCGACCGATCTGGTGCTCAACGAGATCCTGGCCGACCCGCCGTCCGGCGCCGACGTCAACGGCGACGGCACGGCGAGCACGACGGACGACGAGTTCGTCGAGATCGTCAACGTCTCGAGCCGCGAGGTCGCGCTGACCAACGTCCTCATCGACGTCGGCGGCAAGACCGTGGTCGCGGGCTCCTTCTGCCTGGGGCCGAACCAGTCGCGGGTCATCTTCCACACCGACGGCCTGCCCGGCCTGACCAACGGCGGGTCGACCGTCTCGCTGAAGGTCGATGGTCTGACGGTCCAGACCCACACCTACGGGTCGGAGGGGGGCGACGACGAGTCCCTGACCCTGGCGACGCAGCTCGACCCGACCTCCAGCTGGGTCAAGCACAGCGAGGTGTCCACGGCGCCGTACTCGCCCGGGACCTGCGCGAACGGCAACGCCTTCCCGAACTGCGACGGGGGCGTGGTCGTCGAGGGGGACGCCGACGTGACCGACGGCGAGATCGTCGCCGCCTGCTCGACCGCTCCCACGGCGGGCGACCTGATGATCAACGAGATCATGGCCGACCCCGGCGCGGTCAACGACGCCAACCAGGACGGCGCCTTCGACGGCTCCGATGACGAGTTCATCGAGATCATCAACGTCTCCGACGCGACGCTGCTCCTCACCGGCGTGACCCTCTCCGAGGGCGGCGGCAAGGTCTTCACGTTCCCGGCCGGCACCTGCATCGAGGCGGGGCAGGGCGCGGTCATGTTCGGCAAGTACGAGTCCGGCGGCGACTTCGGGGGCGCGCTGGCCTTCGGCTTCGGAGGGTCCTTCGGGCTCAACAACACGTCGGACATCGTCAACCTCCGCGACGCGGCCAACGAGATCCTCGACAGCGTCAACTACGGCAGCGACGCGAACGACGACCAGTCGATCACCCGCGCGGTCGACGGGGACATCACCTCGGACTTCGTGCGCCACACGGACGCCGCGCGATCCGGCGGCGCGCGCATGAGCCCCGGTCGTTGCCAGTCGGGCAACGCGTTTCCGAACTGCGGCGGCGGGGACCCCGAGGTCGACCCCGACGTCATCGAGGACACCAGCGACGCCAGCGACACGACCGTGGTCGACACCGAGATGGACACCGGTCCCACCTGTGGGCCGGCGGCGACGAGCGGCGACCTGGCCATCAACGAGGTCGGGGCCGACGCGGGCGGCAACGACTGGAACCAGGACGGGACCGGGGACAACACCGACGACGAGTTCGTCGAGATCGTGAGCCTCGCGGCGGGGGCGGTCCAGCTCGAGGGAGTTCAGCTCGAGGACAAGGCCGGAAACACCTTCACCTTCCCGGCGCTCTGCCTCGAGGCGGGCTTCGCGGTGCTCGTCTTCAACGACGGCGGGAGCCTGTTCTCGGTGTCCGCGCTGCCGGCCGGTAACGGTACGCCCCAGACGGGCGCTCCGGGGCTCAACAACTCCAACGAGTCGTTGACGCTGCTCGACGCCTCGGGCGGCACGATCGACAGCTTCCCCGAGAGCAACGCGACCGCGGGTGAGACCTGGGTCCGCGATCCCGACAAGACCGGCAGCTTCGTCCTGCACTCGGCGGCGAGCACCAGCGGCGGGACGACCGCCAGCCCGGGCCTCTGCGCCAACGGCAACACCTTCCCGAGCTGTCAGTAGCGCGCCTCCGAGCGGCCCACGGCGTCGCTCGTGGGCCGCTTCGCGCTTGAGTTCGCGGGCGTCGGGGCCTACCTATGCCCGGCGGGCGCCGGCCCGCCAGCAGCGAGGTGAAGGGTGGCTGGAAAGCCGAAGATGTGCGCGAGCTGCGGCAAGCTCATGGGGGTCGCCGACGAGTGCCCCTACTGCGGCGCCGACAACAAGAAGGTCAGCCTGCGCCTGAAGCGCGCGGCGGCGGCCGGCGCAGGCAAGAGCGCGCACCCGGTCACGACCGGTCTCGTGGTCGCCAACGCCTTCCTGTTCCTGGTCGCCCTCGTCGTCGGCGGGCTGCAGCCGGTGAGCGGCTTCTTCGACTTCGGCGCGCCCGACTCCGAGATGCTCTTTCGCCTCGGGAGCCTCTTCCCCCCCGCGGTCGAGGCGGGCGATTGGTGGCGCTTCATCACGGCGATGTTCCTCCACGGCAGCCTCCTGCACGTGTTCTTCAACATGTACATCTTGTGGGTCGCCGGGCGGCACATGGAGGGCGAGATCGGTTCTCGCTTGATGTTCTTCGTGTACATGACGACGGGCATCGCCGGGTTCGTGGCGAGCTACATGACCGGGACCGTCGAGACGCTGGGCGCGTCCGGGGCCGTCAGCGGCGTGCTCGGGTTCGTCCTCGTCAGGCGGCGCCTCGTCGACGGGACGTTCCGCAACCCCATCACGATGTGGATCATCCAGCTGATCGTGCTGACGGCGGTCTTCGGGCTGCTCGTCGCGCGAGTCGACAACGCCGCACACATCGGCGGCTTCGTGCTCGGAGCCGGCTTCGCGTGGCTCCTGACGACGGTCAAGCTCTCGAAGGTCGGGGCCATCGGGATCATGCTGCTGACGACCGGGCTCGTGGTCACGACCATCGCCGCCGCGGTCAGCATGGGCCTCTCGCTCACCGAGGGGTCGGGCGGTGACATCATCGGGGTCGACCGGTGCGCGCGCGAGGGAGCGCAGGCGCTGGTTCGCGATGGGATCGGGGTCGACCCCACCGCAGCGAGCAAGGCGATCGCCTGCTTCAACGACACGGCGAGCCTCGGCGGGGACGCGGCCGACGCGCGTGAGGAGATGATCGCGGGGCTGCGCGACGCGGTGGACGCCCATCAGGGAAGCGACGTCGCCGGGGAGCAAGAGGCCGCGCGCAGGTTCGGTGAGGGGTTCGTCGCGTTCCAGAGCTGGGTCAGGCGCAACGCGCCGCGCTTCAAGCTCATGGTCACCGGTGCGCACGAGCGGCCCCCGACCGGGCCCCGGGACGTCGAGGCCCAGTGACTCCGGCCCTCGTCGACGCGCACTGCCACCTCAGCAGCGGGCGGCTCGGCGCGCCGGTCGAGGAGGTCGTGGCCGCGGCGCGGGCGGTCGGGGTGGAGACCTTCGTGCTCGCCGGCGTGGCGCCCGAGGAGTGGGCGGCCCAGCGCGGGGTCGTCGCGCGTTACCCTGGCGCGGTCTTCCCCGTGTTCGGCCTGCACCCCCAATGGGTGGCCGAGGTCGACGAGGTGGCGGTCGCCGACGGTTTGACGGCGCTCGAGGCCGAGCTCTCGGGTGAGTCGCCGCCGGTGGCCATCGGCGAGACCGGGCTGGACGGCATGACGAGCGCGCGGAAGGCGACGCTGGGACTCCAGGAAGAGGCGTTTCGGGCGCATCTTCGCCTCGCGGAGCGCTACGATCGGCCGGTGGTGCTCCACCTGCTCCGGGCCACCGGGCGCTCGCTCGAGGTGCTGCGAGAGGTCGGGGTGCCGGCGGCCGGCGGCGTCGTCCACAGCTTCGGAGGAGCGCCGGAGGTCGCGCTCGAGTACGTGAAGCTCGGCCTCCACGTGTCGTTCTGCGGAACCGTGACCTTCCCGCAGTCCAGGCGCCTGGTCGCGGCTGCGGCGGCGCTGCCCCTCGACCGGCTCCTCATCGAGACGGACAGCCCGGACCAGCCGCCGCACCCGCATCGCGGGGAGGTCAATCGCCCGGCGCTCCTGCCGCTGGTGCTCCGAGCCGTCGCCGAGGCCCGGCGCGAGCCCGTCGAGCGGGTCGCCGAGGCGACGATCGCCAACGCGCGACGCGTGTTCCGACTCCCGGACGCCTGAGTGGTCGAGGGGACCGTGGGCCGCCCGCGCTCCCGCCTCCGCCCGCGCTTCCGCTTCCGCCCGCGCTTCCGCGCCTAAAGGACGTCGCTGGGGTTGGTCTGGCCGAGGGTCTGGGCGAGCTCGCTCCAGCTGACGACGAGGCGCACCAGCGCGTCGTGGACGAGGCCCGCCTCGATGGCCGTGACCTCCTGCGGGATGTTCAGGGCCCAGGTCGCCTCGAGCTGACCGTCGTCGGGGTCGACGTACCAGGTGCCCGCCCAGTTGGTCGCGTGGTGGGCGTTCAGCCGGTCGAAGACCGAGCGCAGGTCGCTCGGGCTGACGTGGATGCCCGTCTCGAGCCGCAGCAGGATCGCGCGCTCCTTGGCGACGTTGTCGCTGGTGCTCGAGATGAAGCTGTCGATGGTGATGCGGAAGTTCGGGCGCTCGCCCCCCTCCCAGACCAGGACGAGCCAGGTGTCGCCTGAGTCGCCGACCCGCGCGACCTTGAGCCCCTTGGTCTCGAGGAAGTCGCCGATGATCCCCTCGAGCTCACCCTCGTCGTTGACGAAGGTCAGCAGCGGGCTCTTGGGCTGGATCCCCCCGCTGGCCGTCGCGCACGCGCCGAGCGTGAGGGCGAAGGCGAGGCCGAGAAGAAAAGCGAGGCGTGGACGGGGGTGGCGCATGGAACGCTCCAAGGAAGTCGAGTCGCCCCCACTTTGGCGCAAAGGCGCGCTCACCGAAAGGGGGGCCTGTCAGCGCGTGGCCGGCGTGCCCGTCGCCTTCATCTTGAAGTACGTGTCGAGGACCTCGCGGGCGGGCACGATCCCCTTGACCGTCCACTCCTCGCCGTTGACGACCAGGGACGCGACCGCGAGCTCCGGCGAGTCCGCCGGGGCCGTCCCGACGAACCAACTGTAGTGGCGCGTGACGCCGGTGTCGCGGGCGGAGAGGCTGCCGGTCTTGCCGGCGACCGCGACGTCGAGCCGGGGCTTTCCGTTCTTGTTGAAGAACTTCTTGCCGGTCCCGCTCGTGGTCGTCTCGACCATCATCTGGCGGAGCTGCCGCGCGAGCTCGGGCTTCAGGACGCGCGTCAGCCGCGCCGGCTGCGCCTCGTAGAGGATCTCCTCGCCGCGCGCCGCCCGGGCGACCAGCCGCGGCGTCATCATCAGGCCGTCGTTGGCGATGGCCGAGATGATGAGCCCGGCGTGGAGCGGGCTGAGCTGCGTCCCCTCGAAGCCGGCGGCGGAGCGAGCGAAGCCGAGTCGACTCCCGGTCGGGATGCGGGCGCGGCTGACGGCGACGCCCCACAAGAACGGCAGGCGGCGGTTGAACAGGAACCGCTCGGCCATCGCCTGGAGCTGCGCGGGGCGCAGGAGCTGGTCGGCCCAGCGGGCGAAGGCGGGGTTGTTGCTCGCGCCGAGCGCCTCGCCGAAGGTCTGACAGTCCTTGTCCCGGCGGGTGTTCGCGCGGAGGTGCTCGAGGCCGATGCCCTTGAGGCCGCCGTGGGTGCAGATCGTGTCGTCGGGCTTCAGCTCGGTCAGCTCGAGGAGCGCGGCGCTCGTGACGAGCTTGAAGAGGCTCGCGGCCGGGCCCTCCGCCTGGAGCGCGAGGTGGCGGAGCTCCGGCCGCAGCTCGGCGTGCTCGGCCAGCGCCAGGATCTCTCCGGTGGCGGGGCGGATCGCCACCACGACGCCGTACTCGACCTTGTACTTCTCGAGCGAGCGCTCGGCCGCGCGCTGGAGCATCGGGTCGAGGGTCAGCTCGAGCCGCGTGCCGTCGTCCATCACCTGGACCAGCCGGTCGCCCTCCACCGCCGCCAGGGCAGGGTCGACCTGGGCCGCCGGCAAGGCGTAGCTCGCCGCCCCGCGGGCAGCATCGGGGACCTCCGCGACCTCATCGGGGAGCGCGCGGTCCGGGTGGAGCGGCCCGAGCCGCGGCGGCTCGGGCGCCCCGTCCGCCACGACCGTAGGTCCGGCGCCCGGTCCCAGCAGGACGAACAGCACACCGCCGGCGAGACCGATCAGGGCCGCCTTCCGCGCACGACGCCGAAGCTGGGGAGCACGAGACACGATCGGATCTTCGCGGCGCCCCTGGGGGGTGTCCACTTTTTCACCCCTCCGTCAGGGCGCCGTGGGCAGGACGCGACGTCGTTGACCGAGGCGGCCCGGTGTGGGATGGAATCCGGGTCGCGACGGCGGCCGATTGGGGAAGTCAGGGGCATGTCAGACCGACACACCACACCGCGGACGCTGCTCGACATCTTCTTCGAGCGGGTGCGGGTCGCGCCTGACGCCGAAGCGATGCGCTGGGTGGGCCCAGACGGCTCCGTGCGCGTCGTCACCTGGGCGCAGTGGGACGAGAAGGCGAGGGCGCTCGCGTCGGGCCTGCTCGACCTGGGCCTCGCGCCGGGCGCGCGAGTCGTCATCCTGTCGCGGACCCGGGTCGAGTGGGCCTGGATCGACGTCGCCGTGCTCATGGCCGGTGGCATCAGCGTCCCCATCTTCCCGAACGAGCTCCCCGCGTCGTGCAACCGGGTGCTGCGGGACAGCGGCGCGCGGGTCGCCATCGCCGAGAACCCGTGGCAGCTCAACAAGCTCCTCGAGGTCGACCCCGAGGTCGGCGACGGGCTCGGCCTCATCCTCATCGACGAGGAGATGTCCCTGTCGTCCGGCGCGGTGATGACCGCCGCCGAGTTCGGGGTCTCGCCGCACCGCGTCCAGACCCTCGACGAGCTCGAGGCGCGCGGCCACGCCCGGAACGCCCGCCGGGGCGAGCGCGCGCTGGCCTCCCGCATCGCCTCGGTCGAGCCGGACGGCTGCGCGACCATCTGCTACACCCCGGGCACCGAGGGGCAGGAGAAGGGGGTGATGCTGACGCACGAGAACTTCGCGTTCACGTGCAACGCCGTCGACCAGCTGCTCGACCTCACCCCTCAGGACACGCAGCTCCTCTACCTCCCGCTGGCCCAGGCCTTCGCGCGCCTCGCGTTGTGGGTCGGCGTCCGCGCCGGTGTCCCGACCGCCTTCGCGCGGAGCTACCGGACGGTCTTCGAGGACGCCCGGACCTTCCGGCCGACCTACCTCGCTGGCGTCCCGCGCCTCTTCGAGAAGACCCACGAGGAGGTCGAGGCCGAGCTGCTGGCCGCCGGCGGCTGGACGAGCCTCGTCGCCGGCTGGGTCGTCGGCGGCCACAAGCGCGACAAGAGCGCCGAGGGGTTCTTCGCGCGTGCCAAGCGGGACCTGGGCGGCCGGGTGGTCTCGCGGCGCCTCCGCGAGCGTTTCGGCGGACGCCTCCGGTTCGCGTTCTCGGGTGGCGCGCCGCTCGGCGTCGAGACCGCGCGCTTCTTCGACGAGCACGGGATCCCGCTGCTCGAGGGCTACGGCATGGTCGAGACCTGCGCCGCGACCCACATCAACCGGCTCGGCGACTATGGCCTCGGGACCGTCGGCCGCGCGCTGCCGGGGGTCGAGTTCAAGCTCCTCGAGGACGGCGAGCTCTGCGTCCGCGGGCGCAACGTCACCGCGGGCTACTGGAACCGGCGCGAGGAGACCGAGGAGGTCTTCGACGACGAGGGCTGGTTCCACACGGGCGACCTCGGAGAGCTCGACGACGAGGAGCGCCTGGTCATCACCGACCGCAAGCGGGACATCATCGTGACGGCCAACGGCAAGGCCATCGCCCCGCGCCCCATCGCCGAGAAGCTGCGCGCCGACCCGATGGTCGGGCAGGTCCTCATCCACGGCGACCGTCGGACCTACCTGACGGCGCTCATCAGCCTCCGCCGCGAGCCGCTGATGCGGTTCGCCGAGGAGCACGCCCTCGAGGGGGACTACGAGGCGCTGACGCGGCACCCGCGGGTGTTCGCGGCCGTCGACCTCGCCGTCGACCGCGTCAACGCGACCCTGGCGCCCCACGAGGTCATCCGGAAGTTCGCGATCCTGCAGAGCGAGCCGACCACCGAGGGCGGCGACCTGACACCGACGCTGCGCCTCAAGCGCCGGGTAGCGGCCGAGAAGTACCGGGCGCTCCTCGACTCCTTCTACTCCGAGCCCTTCTGAGCAGGCCCATGTCGACCTCCACGGCCCCCGCCCTGATCATCATCCCGACCTACAACGAGCGGGAGAACCTGCCCGAGCTGGCCGCCGCCATCTTCGAGGTCGTCCCGGATGTCCACCTGTTGGTCGTCGACGACGGCTCCCCGGACGGGACCGGCGAGCTGGCCGACGAGATGGCCGCCGCAGACGAGCGCGTGCACGTGATGCACCGGGCCGGCAAGCTCGGGCTGGGGACGGCCTACATCGCGGGCTTCAAGTGGGCCCTCGAGCGCGACTACCCCCTCGTCTTCGAGATGGACGCAGACTTCAGCCACCAGCCGCGCTACCTGCCGGACTTCATGGCGAAGGCTCAGGACGCGGACCTGGTGCTCGGGTGCCGCTACATCGAGGGCGGCGGGACCGAGGACTGGGGGCTCTGGCGGCAGCTCGTGAGCCGCGGCGGAAACCTCTACGCGCGCGCCGTCCTGTGGCTGCCGTTCCATGACCTGACGGGCGGCTTCAAGTGCTTCCGGCGCGAGGTGCTCGAGGCGCTCGATCTCGACGGCGTGAAGTCGACCGGCTACGCCTTCCAGATCGAGCTGACGTATCGCGCCTACAAGCTGGGCTTCCGCATCGTCGAGCAGCCGATCATCTTCCCCGATCGCAAGGTCGGGCAGTCGAAGATGAGCGGGTCGATCGTCAAGGAGGCCGTCGTCAACCTCGTCAAGCTCCGCTTCGACAAGGACATCCGCGCGTCCAAGCGCCGCTGACGGCGGTCGGGACGTCCGAGGACCCTGGGAGCGTCGCCTCCGCCCACGCTTACGCGCCCGCTTCCACCGACGCCGCGGCGCTCGCCCACGTCCGGCGCTCGCCCACGCCCGGCGCTCGCCCACGCCCCGGCGCTCACCCACGCCCGGCGCACGCCCACGCGTCCGTCCGGGGTCAGCCCGGGACGTTGGTGAGCTGCGGCTTCTGCTTGTCGGGCTTCCTGTAGCCCGGCGGCAGCGGCGGGGGCTTGCGCGGGATCCAGCGGCCGTTCTCGTCGTAGTGGGCGGGGATGGTCCCATCGGGGAGGGGCTCGACCTCACCGGCCTTCGGGATGGCGGCGGGGTCGTCGGTGTTCGCCGTGGCGGGGTCGTCGGTGGGCGCGCCGTCCGCAGGTGGGGTCTCGTCCGGCAGCTCGTCCACCGTCGTCCCGGCGACCGCGCTGCCGAAGCGCCGCTCGAGCCAGGCGCGCCACGCCGCGGCGTCCCGCGGGATCTCGAGCCTGGCCGCCAGGATGAGCGCCTGGTGGGCCATCCTGCCGAGCGGCTTGGAGTCGAGCCGCGCGATGACGCGCTCGAAGGCGTCACGCGTCCGCACCCGGGCGAGCGCCGACAGGACGACTTGCTGGGTGGTCGCGTCCGTCTCCTCGTCGACTCGCGCGTCGAGCCGCGACGCCGTGATGGGTCCGGCGAGCCGGTCCGACAGCAGGACCGCAGCGGCGCGGCGCAGCGGGGGGGCGTCATCCGCCAACAGCGCCAGCAGGCGGTTTGGGATCGGCCCGAAGGTCGCGGGGTCGAAGTGGACCTCGGCGACCGCCGGGGCGGCGGGTGCCTCGCCGTCGGAGGGGGGCGGGGCGATCGGGGTCGTCCTCGCCGCCTTGGAGGCCGCCTCCGGGAGCAGCGCGGCGAGCGCGGTGGCTCCGGCGACCCGGAGCGGGACGTCCTCGTGGGCGAGGGCCGCCGTGGCGAGCCGCTCGATGTCGGCGCGGTGGGCCTCGGCGCCGACCGCGACGAGCCCGTCGAGCAGCGCGCGACGGACCACGGGTCGGGCGTCCTCGGAGAGCTCGGCGAGGGCCGCGGCGGTGTTCTCATAGGTGGTCTGCGGAAAGGCTCGGGCGGCGGCGGCGGCGAGCGCCTCATCTTCGCTGGCCAGGGCGCGCCGGGCCGCCTCGGCGGGGACGCGACCGTCGGCGCGTCGCGCGACGATGAGCGACGCTCGGAGCTGCACCGGCCGCGCTTCCGCGTTCGCGAAGAGCTTGTCCAGAGCGGGCTGATCGGCCGGTGGGCCGAGCCGCGACAGGGCGCTGGCCGCCTCGAGGACGACCGTGTCGTCTTCGTCCGCGAGCCGCGCGACGAGCGCAGTCCGCGCCAGTAGTCCGCCGACGCCGGCGAGGGTCCGGACCGCGCCGACCCGGACGTCGGCACGCGGGTCCTCGGTGAGCGGGGCGATCTTCTGCGCGAGGAGCGAGCCGTGGCGCCCCTTCAGCGCGTGCCGCGCGGCCTGTCGGACGCTCGCCGCGTCGTGGCCGACCAGGCGCGCGATGTCCGGGAGGGCCTCCTCGTCCGGGTGGGCGGCGAAGAACGCGAGCGCGCCCTCGACCTCCGGGAGGTTCAACGACCCGAGGAGCGCTCGGGCCACGGGGCGCGCGGGCTCTCCTGCCGCGATCAGCTGTCGGGTTGCGCTGTCCTGGCGTCGGGCCAGAGCGCTGGCGGCCTGGGCGACCTCCTGGGGCGCGCCGGCCAGGGACACCCCGCCGGCGGTCTTGTCGGCGACGGCGCCCGGCCCGAGGGGGCCGCGGTCTGGCGCGGCGCTGGTAGCGGCCGCGGGATCGGCCGTGTGCTGACGCGGCTTCGGCTTCTTGCCGCAGGCGCCGACGACCAGCGCGAGCGCAAGAACAGTACCGAGGAGGATCTTGATGTGCATCGGTTCCCCGAGGTTTGAGGTGCTCGCCGCCGCGACGCGGGGCGCGGCACCGAGGGCGGTCGGAGCCGGGCGGAGCGGCGGGAGCATAACCGAAGCATCCGGCCGCGAGGTATTGAAAACCCGGGCGCTGGTGTTAGCTTCCGCACCCCTCGCTCGCGCGGCAGGAGGCAGCGTCGATGTCCACCCGGTCGACCGATTCCACGAGCTCGAAGCACCCCGACTCTCCGGCCGATCGCGTCATTCGCGCGGTGACCGAGGACGGCTCCTTTCGCGTCATCGCGCTCCGCACGACGGAGCTCGTGCGCGAGGGCGCCCGCATCCACGGCCTGGTCGGGGCCGAGGCGCGCCTCTTCGGCGAGCTGCTGACCGCCTCGATCCTCATCCGCGAGACGATGTCTCCCGGCCACCGGGTCCAGGTGGGGCTCAGCGGCACCGACGGCGGGAGCATGGTCGCCGACACCCACCCCCAGGACGGCATCACGCGCGGCTTCGTGTCGCGCGCCTCCGACGTCGAGCAGGTGCGGCTCGGCGCCAACTCGCTCATCCGGGTCACGCGGACGCTCCCGCGGAATCAGGTCCATCAGAGCGTGGTCGAGGCGGGCGCCGACGGCGTCTCGGGCGCGATGATGAGCTACCTCCAGGGCTCCGAGCAGGTCACCGCGACCCTCGGCGTCGCGACCGTGATGGACGGCGAGCGGGTCGTCGCGAGCGGCGGCTACGTCGTTCAGCTCCTGCCCGAGTGCCAGCAGGGTCCGCTGATGGTGATGACCGAGCGGCTCGGCGACTTCGCCTTCCTCGACGACTTCCTCCTGCGCCACGACGCCGACGCCGACGTGCTCGTCGACGAGCTCCTCTACGGGATGCCGAACGAGCGCCTCGCGGACAGCCCGGTGGTCTACGCCTGCGTCTGCAGCGCGGACCGCGCGCTCGGCGCCATCGCGACTCTCGGGACCGACGCCCTCAACCAGGCCGTCGCCGCCGGCGAGGTGCTGTCTCTGACGTGCGAGTACTGCAACCACGTCTGGGAGGTCCCGCCCGAGCAGATGCGGAGCCTCCTCGCGCCGAACTGAGTCAGGGGCCGCTCAGATCGGTGGCCAGTAGCCGGTGGAAGTGGTGGATGCCCTGCTCGACCGTCGGGGCATAGGGCCCGCCGTTCCAAGCCGGTGAGCCCATGCCGATCTGCACCGCCTCGCTGACCGCGATGTCCTCGTCCTGGGTCACCGACGCCTGGGCCATGCTGCGGGCGGCGAACGCCTCGAGGTCGGGCAGCTCCGGGTCGAACCAGAAGCCGAAGACGACCTCGCAGCGATCGGGGCCGAGCGGCAGCACGAGGTTGGTGTCGAGCGCCGGGCCGTACCGGTTGACCATGAGGTTCGGGTAGATCCACGCGTAGATCGCGCCGGAGCCGATGCGCTCGGGGCCGACGCCAGCGCTCGCGGCCGGAGCGCTCTGGATGGAGTAGCGGTCGAAGAGCTCGGTCCGGTAGGCGGCCATGTCGAGCTGGGCGTCGAGGCTCGGGTGCATGTGGGCGATGTGGTAGCCGCCGTCGAGGTAGTTGTCGACGAAGACCTTCCAGTTGCAGCGGACCGTCCAACGGCGCTCACCGGCGTAGCGGAGGCGGCCCCAGCCGGTCGCGTCCAGGCGCGCGGTGAGCTCGGTCAGGGCGGGCGCCTCGGCGGCGGGATCGGCGTGGACGAGGACGAACGGGCCCCACACCGCGACCCCCATCGGGGCGAGGCCGAGGCATCCCGGCCCCAGATGCGCGCTCCCGGCCATGCGCGGCGCGCTCTTGAGGCTCCCGTCGAGGCGGTAGCGCCAGCCGTGGTAGGGGCAGGTCAGCGCGCGATCGGGGCCCGCCCGCCCGGCCTCGAGGGTCAGCGGCGTGGCCTTGTGCCGGCAGGCGTTGTGGAAGGCGCGAAGCGCGCCGTCGTCGCCACGGACGACGAGCCACGGGAGCCCCGCGCTGACCCCGCCGACGAAGCTCCCGGGGGCCGCGAGCTGGTCCGCTCGCGCGGCGAGGTGCCACGCGCCTCGAAAGACCCGCTCCCGCTCGCGCCCGGCGACGGCCGGGTCGGTGTACCAGGCGGCGGGGAGGCTCGTGGCGGACGCGATCGGCGTGGTCGGGTCGAAGCCGGCGAGGGTCCTCGTGAGCGCGTCGCTGGCGGCCTCGGGCGGCGGCGATAGGGGTGCGTTTCGGGGCGACATGCTCCGAGCATGGCACGGGTGCGGTTGCGCGAGAAATCGTCGACCGGCTAGGCTGCACGGACCACGGAGGGAGCTTGGGGAAGACCACGAGAACGCGGCCATGGGCTCGGGCGGCGCTGTTCGGCGCCGTGGCGCTCTGCGTAGCGGTCGCGAGTCCGCCGCCCGCGCACGCCGTGCACTACCGGATCCAGGCCGAGACGGTGGGCGACGCCTACCAGCTCGTGACGAGCTCGAACCTCCTCCTGAACCGCCGCCGCCTGCACCAGTACCTGGGCTTCCAGGCGATGGATCTGCTGAGCGACGGCGAGTACCAGCTCAACGCCGCGGCGCTCTTCCGCTTCGACGCCGACTTCGGGATCACCGACGACGAGCTCGAGGACGTCTACGGCCTGCGCCGCCAGCAGCTGTCGCTCCAGTACGCCTGGGTCGACGGGCGCGAGATCGGCGGCTTCGTCGACTTCCGCCTCGGCCGACAGCTCCACTACGACGCCCTCGACTTCCTGATGCTCGACGGGCTCGTCATCAGCTTCGCGACGCCGTGGTACTTCGGCGTCGAGCTGCAGGCGGGCCTCGAGGTCAAGGAGGGCATGGCCGGGATCAACGCCTCGGCGCTCGAGCTCGACGGCGTCCGCGTCATCGAGGGCGAGGACGAAAACGATCGGCCGACGCTCGTGATCGGCGCGGCCCTCGTGACGCGCGACCTGACCTATACGCGGGCGCGGCTCGGCTATCGGCGGCTGTTCTCCGACGGCGAGGTCGACTCCGAGAAGGTCGGCGGGTCGTTCTATCAGCGCATCGTCGAGGGGCTCCACCTGAGCACCCTGGCCAGCTACGACCTCTACAACGGGCGTTTCGACAGGCTCCAGGCGGGCCTTCGGTGGCAGGCGACGGACTTCCTCGACGTCGAGGGCGAGTACGTGCGGCTGCTGCCGAGCTTCGACGCCGACAGCATCTTCAACATCTTCACGGCCTTTCCGCTGAACGACGGGAACCTGCGCCTGCGCCTCCACCCGTCGAGCGAGGACCGCCTCTACCTCGGCGGGATGATCCGCTTCTTCGGCAACGAGGGCTACACCGACGGGCAGCTCCTCGCGGACGTCGACACCGTCGTTCAGGCGTACGGGGCGATGGCGGGTTACTTCCGCCGCTTCTCGAAGCACACGACCCTGCACGTCGACGCGAGCGTCGAGACCGGCTACGGCGGCGACAAGTTCATGGGCGACGTCGGCGCGAGCTACGCGCTCGTGGCGAACGAGTGGGTGCTCGACGGGCGCCTCACCGCGGTGTCCTTCGCCGACGGGCTCCAGGACGACCTCGAGGGCTTCAGCTTCGGCTACCAGCTCGGGGCCCGCTACCTCGTCGAGACGAAGGCGGCCGTCTCGCTCCTCGTGGAGCACAACTTCAGCCGGCTCCAGACGAGCAACCTGCGCGTCTACGCCGTCGTCGACCTGGACTTCTGGCTATGAGGCAGGGCTGTCGCGAGAGGCACCGGAGCGGGCCGCAGCGTGCAATGATCTACGCGATCCTGGTCGGGCTCGTCGGGCTCGCCTTCGGCTCGGCGCAGCTCCTCGCGCGGGCCGGGGATCCGCCTCCGCTCAAGGTCGACGAGGCGACGACCAAGGTGAACCTCGGCGACCCGATGACCGAAGACGGCCAGGCCCGGCGTCGCGCGATGTCCTTCGGGCGCCAGCACACGCCGAGCCCGCTCATCATCCCCGACCAGTCGATCCCGCTGCGCTTCAGCCACGCGGTCCACCTGGAGAAGGCGGAGATGAAGTGCGTCGACTGCCACCGCTCGGCCATGGGGAGCGTTCGGTCCAGGGACGTGAACCTGCCGAAGGAGTCGGTCTGCCTCAACTGCCACGACATCGAGTTCCCGGACGACACGCCGAAGGCCCACTGCGAGACGTGCCACCCGGGCTACGAGCCGCAGTGGCAGGAGGGCAAGGACCGCATCCGGACGAGCCACGTCAAGAACCACCCGCCGGCGGTCCGCTTCCCCGAGCCGCACCTCAAGTTCAACCACAAGGTCCACGTCGAGCGCGGGATCGGCTGCGAGCGCTGCCACGGTGACATGAGCCGCCACGACCTCGCGACCCGGGAGAACGCCCTGCCGGTGATGGGGACGTGCCTCGAATGTCACGACGACAAGCAGGCGCCCGGCGCGTGCACGACGTGTCACATCGCGGCCCCCGACGGTCGGATTCAGACCGCGCTACCGGGGGGATCGCTCGAGCCCGCGGGCTGGTACCACCGCGACGCGCACGACGAGGACTGGCTGAGGACCCACCGCTTCGCGGCGTCGCTGACCGACAGCTACTGCGCCTCCTGCCACACCCAGAAGGACTGCGTCGACTGCCACAACGGCGTCAGGAAGCCGCTGAAGGTCCACCCGAACAACTGGATCCTGACCCACACCATGGCGGCGCGGAAGAACGTCCCCGACTGCTCGAGCTGCCACCGCAGCCAGACCTTCTGCGTCGACTGTCACCAGCTCGCCAAGGTCTCGCCCGACGCGCCGAACCGGCCGCCCGAGACGCTCCGCTTCCACCCCGAGGGCTGGGTCGACGCCCAGGGCCGCCGGGGAGAGAACCACCACGCGTTCGAGGCCCAGCGCAACATCCGATCCTGCGCCGCCTGCCACACCGAGGACTCGTGCATGCAGTGCCATTCGGCGAAGACGAACCTCCGGCGGCCGGGCGTCAGCCCCCACCCGCCGGGCTTCGTCGGCTCCGGGGCCTGCGACCGGATGCTCGCGAAGAATTCACGGGTGTGTCTCAAGTGCCACGAGTCCGGTTCGCGCGAGATGTCCTGTCGCTGATGACGCACTCGCTGACGCTCCGCGCCCGCTGACGCTCCGCGCCCGCTGACGCTCACGCTCCGCGCCCGCTGACGCTCACGCTCCGCGCCCGCTGACGCTCACGCTCCGCGCCCGCTGACGCTGACGCTCCGCGCCCGCTGACGCTCACGCTCCGCGCCCGCTGACGCTCACGCTCCGCGCCCGCTGACGCTCACGCTCCGCGCCCGCTGACGCTCACGCTCCGCGCCCGCTGACGCCCGCTGACGCCCGCTCACGCTCCGCGCCCGCTGGCGCCCGCTGACGCTCACGCTCCGCGCCCGCTGACGCCCGCTGACGCCCGCTCACGCTCCGCGCCCGCTGACGCTCACGCTCCGCGCCCGCGCCCGCTGACGCTCACGCTCTTCAGCCCCGCGCCGTCCCGGTGCGGAGCTCGATGACGTCGGCCTGGTAGAGGCGCTCGAAGAGCTGCAGGGCGTCGCGCATGGCCGCGGCGTCGAGGCGTCCCTGCTTGACCTGCCAGGTGATGACGCCGACCGAGCTCTTGCCGTCGACCGCCTGAATCCACGGCAGGAGCGTGTCGATGGGGCCGCTCACGTAGACCGGCACCTGGAGCGCGCGGTTCTGGAGCACCAGGGTCTCCCCCTGGACCTCGTAGCCCATGTGCGGCGAGCGCACGGGGATGGCGTCGACGAGGCCGGCGCCGCGGAACAGCTCGGCGGCGGTCGGCCGGTTGGGGTGGGTGAGCAGGAAGTCGTGGGTGATGAGGCGGCCGTGGAAGAGCTCCATCGCCGCGGCGCGCTCCCACGCGTCGGCGTCGGCCAGCGCGCCCGGGGTGAGAGCCGCGAGCGGCGAGACCGCGGGCTCGTAGACCGCCTGGCCGAGCCAGCGGTGGAGCACGAGCCCCGCGCCCTCGACCAGCGCTCTCACGCCGTGGACCGTGTAGGCCTGGTCCCGGGGGTGGAGCAGCATGTCGGCGACCTCCTCGATGGGGAGGTCCGGCCGCTCACCCCACGGCAGCATCGCGAGGGGGTGGCGGTCCGGGAGGTGGCGCACCAGCTCCTTCATCAGCTCGGGCCCGCCGTTGGCGGCGTCGAGCCCGAGGCGGTGGGCGAGGTCCTGGAGCATGTAGACGCCCGTCCGCCCGTAGCGCGCGTAGACCATCGCCGAGATGACGCCGTGGGGACGCAGCGTGCTGGCGAGGACGCGGAGCCCGGCGACCGGGTCGACGAGGTGGTGGAGCACCCCGTGGCAGTGGATGAGGTCGAAGTCCTGGCCGAGGGCGCCGATGTCCTCGAGGGGCATCTCGTGGAAGGTCACCCGGTCGAGCCCGTGCTCGGCGCACTGGGCGCGGCTGACGGCGATGGACTGCGCGGAGATGTCGACGCCGACGATGCGCGCCTTCGGCATGCGCGCGGCGAACATCGGGACGACCCGGGTGCCGCAGCCGGCGACCAGGATGTCGATGGCCTCGCGCGGCGCCTGCTCCGGGAAGTGGAGCGCCCAGGAGTCCCGCGGGTTGAAGGCCGGCAGCCGCTCGCCCGCGAGGTACGGCCGCAGATCCGCGATGGGGGGCGGGTACGGGTAGTCGTGGTAGAGCGCGGCGACGGCGGCGTCGGTCTCGGCGTGCGCGGAGTCGACGACCGCGTCGGCGGTGACGTCAGCGAGCTCGAGCGCGGGGGATGCAGCCATGATGACCTCTGGTGTCCTCGGGGCACCTGAGGTTCACGGGACGAACGCGCAAGAACTTGAAAAGAGGCCGGTCCTACCGCAGACGCGCACGCCCCGGAGCGGCCCATCGCGAGCCGATCCGGGGCGTGTCGTGTCGTTCGTTGGTTCGCGACGCGGCGGGCCCTGGGACCGCCCGGCGTCGGTCAGCCCTTGATGGACTCGAGCACGAGCTCGGCGATGTCTCGGGACTTCATCGGCGCCTCCTTCGAGGCGATGGCGTCCTCCATCATCATGTTGCAGAAGGGGCAGGCCACGGCGACGGTGTCGGCGCCGGTCTCGCTGGCGTGGTCGAGGCGGACCTGATTGATGCGGTCGCCGTCGTGCTCCTCCATCCAGACGCGCGCGCCGCCCGCGCCGCAGCACATGCCGGTGGTGCGGTTGCGCGCCATCTCCTTGAGCTGCAGGCCCGGGATGGCGGTCAGGACGTTGCGCGGCTGCTCGTAGACGTCGTTGTAGCGACCGATGTAGCAGCTGTCGTGGTAGGTGATGCGCTGGGCGCCCTCGGGGGTCGAGCGCGGCGTGATGCGCTTCTCACGCAGCAGCTTCTCGATGAGCACGCTGTGGTGGATGACGTCGAAGTCCCCACCGAACTGCGGGTACTCGTTCTTGATGGTGTTGAAGCAGTGCGGGCAGTGGGTGACGAGGGTCTTTCGGGTCTTGTCGACCTCGTAGCCCTTGAGCATGTCGATGTTGGCCTGGGCCTGCATCTGGAAGAGGTACTCGTTGCCCGCGCGGCGCGCCGGGTCGCCGGTGCAGCCCTCGTCGTTGCCGAGGATCGCGAAGCTGATGTTCGCCTCGCGCAGGATGCCGACCAGCGCCCGGGAGACCTTCTTCTGCCGCTCGTCGTACGCGCCGGCGCAGCCGACCCAGAAGATGTACTCGGCGTCGGGGTTCTCGGTGAGGTGCGGGATGTCGAGCCCCTCGGCCCACTTCTCGCGGTCGCCGCTCGGGAGCCCCCAGGGGTTGCCCTTCTTCTCGAGGTTCTTGAGCGTTCCGCCGAGCTCCTTCGGGAAGTTCGCCTCCATCAGCACGAGGTGACGCCGCAGGTCGACGACCTTGTCGACGTGCTCGATCATCACCGGGCACGCCTCGCTGCAGGCGCGGCAGGTCGTGCAGTCCCAGATGGCGCTGTACTTGACGTCGTCGACGAGCGACTGCTCGTGCTTGTCGACCTGCCACGCGAAGACGTCGGTGTCGCCGGCGAGGAGCTCCTTCTCGCGCGCGTACAGGTGGTTTCGGATGTCGCAGATGAGCATCTTCGGGTTGAGCGTCTTACCCGTGATGGTGGTCGGGCAGTTCACCGAGCAGCGCCCGCACTCGGTGCAGGTGTAGAGGTCGAGGTACTGCCGCCAGGTGAAGTCGGTCACGTCGCCGACGCCGAAGGTCTCGCGCTCCTCGAGCTGCGTAATGGGCTCGATGGCGCCGCGCTCCTTGATCTCGCCGAAGAAGACGTTGGGGATGGCGGTGATGACGTGGAAGTGCTTCGACCCGGGGAGCATGTTGAGCAGGGTCAGGACGATGAAGAGGTGGGCCCACAGCGAGAGCTCCTGCCCGGCGGCGAGGGCGCCCGGAGAGAAGCCGGAGAAGGCGCCGGCGAGCGCGCCGCCGATGGGCGCGTAGGACATCTCGTGGGCGATGGCGGCCGCGCGGGCGGCCGGGTCACCGGCGAGCTGGCTCCAGTCGAAGAAGAGCGCGCCCTCGAAGCCGCTGGTCTGCTGGGCGAGGGCGAAGGCGAAGCCGTCGACGAGGAAGTCGGTCAGGATCAGGCCCGCGATCATGAAGAGGATGGCGAGGGCCTCGCCGCTGAAGGTCAGGCGCTTCGGCTTGGAGACGAGGCGCCGGTAGAGGGCCACGCCGATCATGAAGAGGACGATGACCTCGGTGACGTCCTTGATGAGCGCGTACTCGTCGTGGACGAGCGGGATGCGCCCGTCGGCGTTGAAGGTGCACGAGAACAGGTAGATCGTGCGGATCTGCAGGACGAGGAAGCCCCAGAAGATGAACGCATGCATCACGCCCGCGCCCTTCTCCTTGAACATCTTCTTCTGGCCGAAGGCGTAGGTGATGACGTTCGCGAAGCGCTGCGGCAGCTTCTGGAAGAACCGGGGCCGGTGCTGCGCGACGAGCAGCAGGCGGAACTTCCCCTGGATGATCATGCCGAAGTAGCCGAGGGCTACCAGCAGCGCGGCGATTGCGGGGAGCCAGCGCAGGTCGTGCATCAGGGAGCCTCCGTGACGAAGCGGAAGGAGTGGGTGGGGATGCCGAGCTCGTTGCACTTCTTCTCGCGGTGCGAGCGCGGGAGCTGCGCGATGACCGGGTCGGCGTAGGAGGAGCCGGCGAGCTCCCAGCCATCGAGGTCCATGAACTGGTCGTAGATGAGGTCGGCGTAGGCCTCGACGTCGGTCTTGACGACCAGCATCCCGCCGGGGACGAGCCGGTCACCGAGGGTCTCGATGAAGGCCGGCTGGAACACGCGGCGCTTGTGATGCTTCTTCTTCCACCACGGGTCGGGGAAGAGGATGTACACGGCGTCGAGGCTGGCGGGGGCCATGAGCTGCTCGACGTAGGGGCGCGCGTCGCCCTCGACCACGCGGATGTTGTCGAGCCCCTCGCGGGTCGCGCGCTTGTCGGCCGCGCGGACCCAGCGGCGCCGAATCTCGAAGCCGAGCACGCGCGCGTCCGGCAGCTGCGCGGCGAGGTCGCACAGGTGGTGCGGGCGCCCGAAGCCGATCTCGAGGTGCAGCGGGCGCTGGCTCACGAAGTCGACGAACGGCTCGCGGTCCGAGTCGCGTCGGAACGGAGCCAGCACGTGCGGAAGGTCGAGGGGAGGGACCTTGGCATGGCGGACCCGCTCTTCGATGCGCCCTCCAACGAGGCCTACGTCGGGGACTGTGCGGTCGCGATTGCTTGCCACGCTCGTGACCTATCGTCGATCGGGCCTTGACGCAACCCGATTCCGCTGGCGTGGCCTGGGGTCGCGGGCGCCGTCACCGTCGGCGCGGGCCCCCTTCGGGGGAGCGCTCGGGGGCGACGGGGCGGCGGCTCCGACGCGCGCGGCTCGAGGCGGCCGTCGACGTCAGGCCGAGCACCCGCGCGCCTCGATCGGCCACAGGGCGACGACCGTGTCCCCGCGCACCACGTGGTAGCGGTCGTAGAGGTTCACCGTCGGATCGCAGTGCGGGACCACGCAGGTCAAGACCGCGCCGGGCTGGAGGCGCGGCGCCGAGGTGTCGTGGAGGACGCCGCCCTGCTCGTCCCCATAGAAGATGTAGGCGGCCTTGTCCGGGGCTCCCGCGGCGATGGTCGGCGAGCCGGCGTCGGTCGCGAAGGCCTTGGCGCCCGCGTCGGTCGTCGCCATCCCGGGGTGGTTGGCGCTGATGACCGTGGTCTGGACGTAGAGCGAGGTCTCGAAGGGCGGCGAGACCCCGTCCCGGCTCCACAGGTCGTTGTACTCGCGGTCCATGAAGACGTAGGAGCCGACCTGCAGGTCCGTCAGGACGCGCGCCTCGGCGTCGACGTCGAAGGTCCCGGTGCCGCCCCCGGTGATGACGCGCGGGGTGAGGTTCCGCGCCGTCAGCGCGTCTCTCAGCGCGGCGAGCTTCGCCAGGAGCTTGGTCGCCGCGGCGCGTCGCTTGTCGGCCCCCTTCATGTGCTGGAGGTGCCCGGCGTAGCACTGGAGCCCGGCGAAGCGGAGGCCGGCCGTGGCCGCGATCTGCTCGGCCAGCGCCAGCGCTGGCTCGCCGAGGGGGACGCCGGTCCGGCGCATCCCCGGGTCTACGTCGACGAGGACGTCGAGGGTCGCGCCAGCGCTGGACGCGGTCGCGCCCAAACACGTCGCGACCTCGGGGTGGTCGCAGACCAGGAGGAGCTCGCTGACGTTTGCCGCGAGCGTGACCGCCCGCGTCGCTCCGGTGGTGGTCACGACCGGGGAGGTGACGAGGAGGCGGTCGACGCCGCCGTCGGCGAGGGCCTCGGCCTCGCCGAGCTTGGCGACGCAGATCCCGCAGGCGCCAGCGTCGAGCTGTCGCCGCGCGATCGCCACGCTCTTGTGGGTCTTGGCGTGCGGGCGCAGGGCCACGCCGTGGCGGGCCGCGTGGTCGGCCATCGCGGTGACGTTGCGCTCGAGGGCGTCGAGGTCGAGGACCAGGGCCGGGGTCTCGAGCTCGGCGCGCCCTCCCGGGCGGTCGACGAGGTGGGCGTTCAGCGGCGGTCGGGGCATCGCGCTCTCCAGGTTCTTCTCACGGGGGGCAGGGGCCGTCGGGGTCGGCCGCCCCGTCCACGACCCGCGGGGCTCGTCCGGCGGCGAAGTCCGCCAGGAAGCACCGGTAGGTGCGCTTCGGCGCGGCGGTCTGGAAGACCACCTCGTGGCCGTCCTCGATACCGTCCTCGGGGAACTGCACGACGACGCGGGTGGAGCCGGCGCCGTCGTCGATGGGCAGCGCGCGCTGGCGGCCGCCGATGAGGGGCAGGAGCTCGGCGAGCGGGCGGAAGGCGGCGAGGCTCGGCTCGGCGGCGTCGAGGGAGGGGCCGCCCAGGTCGAGGCCGAGGGGCAGCGACACCGCGTTGGCCATCGGCGGGAGGTTGTAGTGGTCGACAATCCCCTGGAGCATCAGCACGTGCGTGCCGCCCTCCCGCACCCGCGGCGCGTAGATCTGCGGGTCGGAAGCCTCGGCCGCCCACTGCAGGAGGCAGAGCGCCGGATCGCTCGGCAGCAGCGGCCGCGCGGCGTACCCGAGCAGCCCCCGGGCCACGGGGGCGACGTCGATGGGCTCGCGCTTGTACGGGATCTGCTGGATGTAGCTCCCGCCCTCGCCGCTGAGGATCAGCGCCCCGTAGCGGGGCTCGGCCGCCACGGTGAGCGGCGCTATCGTGGCCCCCATCGAGTGCCCCATCAGGGCGAGGGTCCCGGTGTCGAAGCGGGTCACGGGCGGGGCGCCCGGGCAGGCGCTCGTGTCGAGGGCGAGCGCCGCGAGGGCGTCGGGAAGGAGCGCGAGCTCGAGCGCCGACTGCCGGACGTTGTCGCGCAGCGCCCGGGCGTTGGTGACGTTGAAGACGAGGAACTGCTCGTCGGCGCCGGTGGTGTTCCGGAGCCCGCCGAGGGGGCCGTCCACGCTGACCCCCGCGAAGCCGACCGCGGCGAGCTCGCGCGCGGGGCCGGAGCCCGGCTCGGCCTCCCCGTGGACCTCGGCGTGGCGGCCGCGGTCGACGAGGGGGCGGTCGCCGCCGCCGCCGGTGCGGACGAAGACCAGGGTCGGAAAGCCCGCGGCCGGCGGCGCGCTGCGCGGGACGGTGACGACGACGCGCGCGGTCTCCCGGCCCGTGAGCGTCGGGGCGCCGCTGGCGTCGCGGCGCCAGTCGCCGCCGGCCTCGGGGCCACCGAGGAAGGGCGGGTCGCCGTGCTGGAAGGTCGGGACGGTCACCGTGCCCTCGTAGACGCAGTAGTCGTCGAAGACCTCGTTCAGCCCGAAGCCGCCGGGGGCGAGCGGCTCCTCTGTGCGCGCGGCGGCGATGTATGCGGAGAGCTCGAGGGTGGCGTCATGGGTCCTGAAGACGGCGAGGCCCGCGACCTCGGCGAGGTCGACGCCGTCCTCGGCGAGCGAGGCGAGCGCGGCGTCGTAGGCCTCGCGCGCCGCGAGGTCGAGGCCGGCGACCTCCCGCCCCGCGAGCAGGTCCGCGAGGCCGGCCGAGCGGCCGAGCGGCGCGCCCGTCGCGTCCCCGACGCCGCGGAGGACGACCGCCGCGTGGAGCGTGTCGGGGCGGAGCGGCGCGCCCTGCAGCGGCAGGACGGCGAGCAGGCGCGGCGCTCCGTAGGGGCCGGCGTCGTATAGAAAGGAGACCTCGACGGGCACGCGCCGACCGCGCTGGTCGGAGGCCGGGTCGACGTCGGCGAGGAATACGCCGGCCTCCGGCTCCACGCTGTCGGCGAGGCTCGGGAGCGCGGTCGGATCGAGGTCGCCGTCGAAGGGGAGATAGATCGTCGACGATACCGGGAAGCCCCCGGCGTCGGTGGTCACGACGTCGCGGAGCTGCGCGACGAGGTCGTTGTCGTCGGGGTTCGGCCACCCGGACACGTCGACGCCACCATCATGGCGCAGGTCCTCCGACGGGACCGGGGCCGAGAAGAAGCCGTCGGACCGCGTGAAGTCGGTGAGCGCGACGACCCCGGCGACCGGCGCCGCGTCCGGGAGCAGTACCCCGCCGACGTCAGCGGCGTCTGCCGTGGCCTCGACGCCGTCACCGCCGCAGCGCGCGAGCAGCGCCGCGGCCAGGGCGATGGTCGAGCCGAAGCGAGTCCTGGCCAACATGAGGTCTCCCCGGCGCCGTGGGCGGAGGCAGCGCCACCGGCGAGAGCATAGCCCGGGGCGTGCCCGAACTGAACCGGCCGGCTCCCCGCGCTCGACTCAGTCATTCCATGGGGAGAAGGGGCTCCTCAGCGCTCGCAGAGGGTCCCGCCGCGAGGCAGGGTTCGGGTCGGCCCCCAGCCCTCGAGGCGCCGGCGGGTCTCGTCGGGCCCCACGCCGACTCGGACCCGCGCGTCCTCGTTGGCGAGCAACGCCCGGATCGCGTCGCGCTCGGCGCGAGAGGCGCCCGTCCGCGGGGTCTGCCCTTCGATGACGGCGCGGGCGGTCGCGGTCAGGCGACCGAGGGGCGCCTCGACCGCCAGGAGATGCGCGGCCCGGTGGAGCCGGGAGCCGAGCCCGACGCGCCCGAGCGTGTCGGCGCGGCTCAGGCGCGACAGCCAACGGTCGACGGGGTCGAGGGTGCTCGGCCCCATCCCGGGGGCGATGAGGAGGAGCACCGAGCGGCCGCCGCGGTCGTGGAGCTCGACCTGCGGGCGGACGCCGTCGTCGAGGGCGGTCTCGGCGAGCAGGAGCTCCTCGAGGGCCGGGCGGAGCCGGTCCGACGGCCCGGGGACGGGGAGGGCGACGAGGATCGCGGCGTCCCGGGCCGGCGCCGCGAGCCAGCCCTGGAAGACGCGCCCGACGGCGCACGGGGGGACTGTCGGCGGGCGGATCCGCGGGGGCGGCCCCGGCTCCCAGTCGCGGAAGACCTGGGCGACGACGTCGGCGGAGGCCCCCTCGGTGACGACCACCGCGCGGTCGGCGCGGAACACGCGGGCGTGCTGACGGGTGACGTCCTCGCGGTTCACCCGCGCGAGGGTCTCGTCGGTCGGGGCGACGCCGAGCGGGCGGCCCACGCCGAGGGCGAGGGCGATGGCCCAGGCGCGACCGTCGGCGATGGCCCGGGTCCGGATCTGGGCGCGCTGCTCGCGGGTCATCTCGGCCCGCGCCTGGACCCGGGTGGCCGGGAAGTCCGGGCTCACGGCGACGTCGCGCAGGAGCCGGAGGAGCGGGCCTCGCGCGCTGTCGGGGCCCTCGATGCGCCAGCCGACCATCGCGCCGTCGTACACCGCGTCGAGGCGTCCGCCGAGGGCCAGCGCGCGACGCTCGGGGCGGGTCTCGCGGTCCGGGTCGTGGCGCGTCGCGAGGAGGGCGGCCTCGGCGGTGAAGGCGGTCAGCCCCTCCATCCCACGCGGGTCGTCGTTCGGGCCGGTCGGGACGACGAGGGCGGCGGCGAAGACCCCGTCCCGCGGCGGCATCGCGACCACGCGGAGGCCGCTCGGCAGGGTCGTCACCGCGGGGGGCGTCGGAGCGGGGCCAGGCGGCGCGAGGGGAGGTGGCTCCGGACGTCGCGCCGGGAGCCGAGGGGACGGACACGCGGTCAGCGCCGCGGCGAGCACCGCGAGCCCGAGAAGAGGCCCGACCGAGCGGAGCGAGGCGGTACCCGAACGCCAGGTCATCGCGTCACCGTCGCGCCGACGGGGGGGCACTCGGCGTCGATCTTGTCGAGCTCGACGGCGACCGACGGGTCCTCGCGGCTCATCATGAGGAGGGGCCGATAGACCGACGGGTCGATGTCGAAGCGGCGGTAGATCTGCGCGAGGGCGACGTCGCGCCGCTCCTCGTCGGCGATGCGCCCCGCCTGGCAGGAGACGGCGCGATGCAGCGCCACGACCCGCCGCGAGGGCATGATGCCCCGGAGCTTGCGGTACTCGAGGCAGCGCTGCTCCGCTTCGTGATTGAGCTCCCGCATCCGCTCGGGCTCGCGCGCGACGACCCGCGTGAGCGCGACGTAGCGCTCCGGAGTGAGGTCGTACTTCGAGTCGAGGAGCTCGACGAGCTCGAAGGTGCGGCCGGGGGGCGGGCAGCGCAGGTCGACGAGGATCCGGAGGAAGCGCGTGAGGGTGTCGGCGTCGAGGACGACACGCTCCTGGTCGGGGACGTTCGTCGGGGTCAGCTCGACGATCACGCGCCGCGACTCGTGCAGGGCGTAGCCGGCCCACCGGACGAAGGCGCGGGGGCGGACGTCGGCGATGGCTCGCTGGAGGGCGGCGTAGTAGGCCTCGGGGTCTTCGCCGCGCCCCGCCGCCCACCACGTCGAGACCAGGCCCAGGCGCCGCTCGGGAGCGCCCCACGCGTCGCTGAGCTCGGTGGCGGCGAGCTCGCGGGCCCCGAGGAGCAGCACCTCGGGCGGGCCGCGCTCGCCGAGGGGGGCCATGGCGTCGAGGAGGCGGGCCCGAGCGTCCGAGGTGCTGCGGCCGCGCGCCGTGGCCGTCACGACCAGCGCTGGCGGGGCGTCCTCGCGGTGGACGTCGACCTCTCGCGCCACCGCGAAGCCGTCGACCAGGGGGCCGAAGAGGAGCCCGCCCGGGGAGGCCAGCAGGGTGGTCAGGACGCGCTGGATCGCCTCGTCCTCCTCGGCCGGGAGGTCGAGGCGCGCGGCGAGACCCCGGAGATCCCAGGCGACGGTCACGAGCCGGCGGCTGTCGTAGTCGTGCTTCGCGGCGACGCGGGCGGGGCGCGCGATCTGCCAGTCGGCGTCGAGGCTCGGATCACGCTGCGGCGGCGGACCGCCCGGGCGCGGCGCGAGCGGCGCGAGTGTCGCGGCCAGCGTCCCTTCGAGCTCGCCGACCGCCTCGGGCGGGCCGGCGATCATCAGCCGAGCGCGGGCGCGGGGGAGGGCGTCGGCGACCATGGCCGCGAGGGGCTCGATGGCGTCGGTCTTGGCGTGTTGATGGCTCGCCCAGGGCGTGTGGCCTCCGAGCGGGCCGAAGAGGTTCGAGAACGTGTGCTGGAGCGGCGGTGAGGGGGGCTCCGGCGCGCGGTCCGGCGCCGCGATGAGACGCGCGTGGAGCTGCGCCAGCCGGTCGGCGGGGAGATCCATCGGATCGAGCCGCTCGGCCGCGAGCCAGAGCGCAGTCGGCAGCGCCTCCGGCGGGCCCACCACGGTCACGGCCACGCGGTCTCGGGCGATGGCGGTGCGGGTCACCAGACCGGCCCGCGCCCCGACCGCGACCGCCTCGCCGGCCCGCAGGTGCCGGGTCGGGCCATCGCGGAGCGCCGCCAACGACAGCGCCGCCAGACCCCAGGTCCCCTCGCCCTCGGCGTCGAGGCCGAGCGCCAGCTCGAGGCGCACGGCCACCGTGTCGGCGCCCGGGACCGCGCTGACCCAGGCGGTGACGCCCTCGGTCAGGCGCTGTGGTGCGCCGGGGCTCGCGACCGCGACGGACGGGACGACGAAGGAGGCGAGCAGTAACGGCGCGAACGCGAGAAAACGCACCCGGGGAGCGTGCGGTCCCGACGTGGCCCGTGTCAATGAGATGACCGGCGCGCGGCTCCCGCCGGCTCCGATGCCGGACCTCGATCACTCCTTGCGCGGCTCCGGTCCCCGTGGTAGCAAGCCGCGTCCGGGCGGAGCGCCGATTTCGGCAACCGCCCACCATCCTTTGTCGGAACGTGACGGAGGTGGGCTCGAGCCCGCCTTTTTTTATTGGGGTCCATGGTTCAGGAACGGCTCGCAGAGACCATCGAGCGCATCGAAGCGCTCGTCGTGCCCGTGCTGACGCGCGAGGGGCTCGAGCTCGTGGATCTCGAGTACAAGCGTGGGCCGAAGCGCTTCATGCTCCGTCTCCTCATCGACCGGGCCGGCCGGACCCGCTATCAGGGCTCGGCGCGGGATCCGGAGCCGCCCGGCGAGGGCGTGACCATCGACGACTGCGCGAGGATCTCGAAGCTCGTCGGGCCCCTGCTCGACGTCGAGGACGTGATCCCCACCGCGTACACCCTCGAGGTCTCGTCCCCCGGCGTGGACCGCCCGCTCAAGACGCCGGCCCACTTCCGGGCCGCTCAGGGGCTGATGGTCCGCCTGAAGACCCGGGTGCCGGTTCACGGCAACGACAACTTCTTCATCGCGCCGCTGACGGAGGCCGACGACGAGCGCGTCGTGCTCGACGTGCGCGGCACCGCGGTCGAGGTGCCCTATCGCCTCATCGCCAGCGCCAACATCGAGTACCAGTTCTGATTCGGAGTCGTCCGGCGACCGCCGGACGGGAGGCTCGGACCGTGGAAGTCGACAACATCAACAACCTCAACATCACGCTCGACCTCGTCGCGAAGGAGAAGGATATCCCGCGGGACGTCCTGGTCCAGGCCATCGAGAGCGCCATCGAGACGGCGGCGAAGAAGGTCTTCGGCGAGGAGCGTGAGCTCGAGGCGAACTTCAACTCCGAGACGGGTCAGGTCGACCTGCTCCAGTTCATGCTCGTCACCGAGGACGTCGAGGACGAGGGCCGCGAGATCACCCTCGAGCAGGCCCAGCTGGTCGACCCGGGCGCCGAGATCGGCGACGAGCTCGGGTTCCAGATCTTCTACCTCGACCGCGACCGCGACAAGGCGGAGGCCGAGGACAAGAAGTACGGCGACATCCTGGGGATCAAGCAGGCGCGGCAGTCCTTCGGGCGCATCGCCGCCCAGACCGCCAAGCAGGTCATCATCCAGCGGGTGCGCGAGGCCGAGCGGGCCCGCGTCTTCGAGGAGTACAAGGACCGCCAGGGCGAGATCGTCACCGGGCGCGCCCGGCGCTTCGAGCGCGGCCACGTCATCGTCGCGCTGCCGCGCGCCGAGGGCATCCTGCCCGCCCGCGAGCAGATGCACCGCGAGTCCTACCGCGCCGGTGACCGCGTTCAGGCCTACGTGAAGGAGATCCGCGCCGACGCGCGTGGGCCGCAGATCATCCTCAGCCGTACCGATCCCGGGCTCATCTTCAAGCTCTTCGAGATGGAGGTCCCCGAGATCTACGAGGGCATCGTGCGCATCGTCGCCGTCGCCCGCGAGCCGGGTGAGCGCACCAAGATCGCCGTCGCCAGCCGCGACCCGGACGTCGATCCGGTCGGCGCCTGCGTCGGCATCAAGGGCAGCCGCGTCCAGGCGGTCGTCCAGGAGCTGCGCGGCGAGAAGATCGACATCGTCCCGCACAGCGAGGACATCGCGAAGTTCGTCTGCAACGCCATCGCGCCGGCCGACGTCGTCCGCGTCCTCATCGACGAGAAGAACGAGACCATCGAGCTCATCGTCCCCGACGATCAGCTGTCGCTGGCCATCGGCCGGCGCGGTCAGAACGTGCGCCTCGCGTCGCAGCTCGTCGGCTGGCGGATCGACATCAACAGCGAGTCGAAGGTCTCGGAGTACAAGGACGAGCTGCGCTTCTGGCTCGGCAAGAACATGCCGGAGTTCGACAGCGAGGACATCGAGTACATGTTCAAGCTCGGGTTCCACTCGGCGGAGAACATCATCAACGCCGACGCCATCGAGCTGACCTCGGTGCCCGGCGTGGACGAGCCCTTCGCCGAGAAGCTCCAGGATCACTGCGAGGATCTCGTCGACGCGCGGCAGGCGAACAAGCTCTGGGGCCCGGGTGGGCGTCAGGCGTGGCTCGCGCGCGGTAATCAGGACACCAGGCTGGAGGCGGGCGCCCACGGTGTCGAAGAATGACCCGGCGAGCACCGAGCCGACGCGCGGCTGCGCCGCCTGTCGGGCCCGGATGCCCATCGCGGAGCTCATCCGCTTCGCGCACGATGGCGAGGGCGTGGTCGTCGACCTCGACCGACGCCTCGGTGGCCGCGGTGTAAACGTCGGTCCATCGCGCCGCTGCCTCGAGCAGGCGATCAAGCGCGGGGCCTTCCAACGCGGCTTCCGACGGCCCTTGCCTCCGGAGCGCGCGCGTTCATTGTACGAGTCGCTCGGGCGGGCGTTCATCGAGCGCCTCTCGAGCTACGTCGAGAGCAGTCGACGGAGCGGCGCCATCGAGGACGTCGCCCGCGTCGAGGACGTCACGCCCCCGGAGCTCCGCACCACGCTCGACCTGTCGGGTGGTGAGCTGCTCGGGATTCCGGTGCCTCGGGTCCGGGTCACGAACGCACGGGCAGCGGCCCGTGTAGCGTGGCTCTCGCGCGGGGTGTCGGAGTTTACTTTCGATATGGCCGGTGGTATGAGACGCCGCCCCGAGGCCCCGGTGCCCTGCACCGTCGCCCGGGGAGGCCGCACACCCAGTGAGAAAGAATGAGCAAGGTTCGCGTATACGAGTTGGCCAGAGAGATGGGTCTCGAGACCGTGGCAGTCGAAGAGCGTTGCCGCGAGTTGGGTATCGAGGTCCGCGATGGCCACCTCACGACGTTGGCGGCCGATGACGCAGAGCGGGTTCGTAAGGCCCTGCGGGAACATCCGGCGACCGGAGTGACCCAGAAACGCGTCGGCTCGACGGTGGTGCGCCGCCGCCGGACCGTCGAGACCGCGGCCGTGTCCCCGCGCGCAGCGGCTGGGGGCGGCGCGACCGCGCCCGTTCGTCGCCGCCGCGCCGGCAACGACGAGCCCGCGGCCGAGGCTCCGGTCAGCGCGCGGTCCAACCGCGCGACCGAGACGCCAGCGCCGCCCGCCGAGGCGCCGAAGCCCGCGGCTCCGAAGCCGGTGGAGGCCCCTCCGGTCATCGCCGAGGCGCCGCCCGTCGAGACGCCGGCCCCTGCTCCGGTCGAGCCGCCGGTCGCCGCCGAGGCGCCGCGTCCGCCGCAGCCCGCGGCCGAGACGCCACCGGCCCCCGGGCCCGCCGAGGCGCCGCCCGTGGCGTCCGAGCCGCCGACGGCCGCGCCCGTGGCGCCCACGTCGCCGCCTGTCGAGGCCCCGGCGCGGGCCGCAGCGGCCGCTCCGGCTGCCGCCTCTCCGACCGCGGAGCCGGCCGAGGAGGCCGCGCCGCAGCCGCTCGCGCAGTCGAACTACACCGACGAAGAAGCGGTCAACGCCGGCGGCACCACGACCGAGGACCTCCGCGAGCGCCAGAGCTTCGTGAAGGTCGTCCGTCGCCTCGACGCGGACCTGACCCAGCACCTCATCAACGAGGCGCAGCGTCGGGCGCAGCGCTCGGCGAGCCCGCCCCCGCGGCGGAGCGGGCCCGGTCGCACCTCGCGGCCCGGGACGATGCCGCCTCCGGGCGCCCCGGGTGCTCCGGCTGCTCCGGGTGCCCCCGGTCCGGGGCCGGCGCCGGGCGGCGACGATCGCCGCCGCAAGGGGCGTCACGGCAGTCGCGTCCGCTGGGAGGCGTCCCGCGATCGGCGCTTCGACGACCGCGGCTCGCGGATGCGCGGCAAGCGTGGACGCGGCGGCGTCAAGAAGGGCGTGCGCATCACCGAGGGCTCGGCGGTCCCGAAGGCCTCCAAGCGCGTCGTGAAGATGGAGGAGACGATCACCGTCGGCGAGCTGGCCTCGCAGCTCGCGGTGAAGGCCTCCGAGATCATCAAGGCGCTGATGGACCTCGGCGAGATGGTGACGGTCAACAACGTGCTCGACCTCGACACGGTGACCCTCATCGCGCAGGAGTACCAGTTCACCGTCGAGAACGTCGCCTTCGACATCGAGAACTACATCCCGAAGGCGGACGAGGGGGCCAAGGAGCTCCCGCGCGACCCGGTCGTCACGGTCATGGGCCACGTCGACCACGGCAAGACGTCGCTGCTCGACTTCATCCGCAAGGCGCGCGTCGCGGCCGGCGAGGCCGGCGGCATCACGCAGCACATCGGCGCCTACAAGGTCCCCGTCGGCAAGGGGAAGAAGAAGCGCTCGCTGGTCTTCCTCGACACCCCGGGTCACGCGGCGTTCACCGAGATGCGCGCCCGCGGCGCCAACGTCACCGACGTCGTCATCCTCGTCGTCGCCGCCGACGACGGCGTGATGCCGCAGACCATCGAGGCCATCAACCACTCCAAGGCGGCCGGCGTGCCGGTCGTGGTGGCGGTCAACAAGATCGACAAGGAGGACGCCCAGCCCGAGCGGATCCGTCAGCAGATGACGGAGCACGGGCTCGTCTCCGAGGAGTGGGGCGGCGACACCCAGTTCGTCAACGTCTCCGCCAAGACCGGCGAGGGCATCGACGCGCTGCTCGAGGGCGTGCTGCTGCAGGCGGACGTGCTCGAGCTCAAGGCGGTCACCGACCGTCCGGCGACGGGCGTCGTGGTCGAGGCCGAGCTCTCCAAGGGGCGCGGCCCGGTGGCCACCGTCCTCGTCCAGGAGGGCACCCTCAAGAAGGGCGACATCGTCGTCGCGGGCAAGGCCACCGGCCGCGTCCGCGCGATCATCGACGACCGCGGTCGGCAGCTGAAGTCGGCCGGCCCGGCGACGCCGGTCGAGGTCCTCGGGCTCAACGAGGTCCCGCCGCCGTCCGAGCGCTTCTTCGCCGTCAAGGACGAGAAGGACGCCAAGGTCATCGTCTCGCACCTCGAGGACAAGGATCGCGAGAAGCGCCTCGCCGAGGAGCGCAAGCGCGTCTCCCTCGACGACCTCTTCGATCAGATGAAGGCGGGCGAGGTCAAGAGCCTCAACCTCATCATCAAGTCGGACGTGCAGGGCTCGCTCGAGGCGCTCAAGACGAGCTTCAACAAGCTCAAGCACCCCGAGCTCGAGGTGCGCATCATCCACGACGCCGTCGGCGCCATCAGCGAATCCGACGTCACCCTGGCGTCGGCGTCGAACGGCATCATCATCGGCTTCAACGTCCGTCCGGAGAAGAACGCCAAGGCCATGGCCGAGCAGGACGGGGTGGAGATCAAGCTCTACTCGGTCATCTACAACGCCGTGGACGACGTGAAGGCCGCGATGGAGGGCATGCTGAGCCCGAACATCGAGGAGCGCCTGGTCGGCAAGGCGGCGATCCGCGACACCTTCGGCGTGCCGAAGCTCGGGACCATCGCCGGCTGCGCGGTGCTGCAGGGGAAGCTCATCCGCAACGCCCGCGCCCGCCTGATCCGCGACGGGCGGGTCATCGCCGACACCAAGCTCGACTCGCTGCGTCGCTTCAAGGACAACGTCACCGAGGTCGACCGCGGCCACGAGTGCGGCGCGCACCTCGAGAACTACAACGACATCAAGGTCGGCGACGAGATCGAGTGCTACGAGCTCATCGAGGTCGCCCAGACCCTCGACATCTAGCCGAGAACGTCGTCTCCGAGCTCTGGCCGAGCCCCCGACGGGGCTCGCGCCGCGGCTCGCTGGACGTGGATGGAAGCCGCCATGCCGCGCAAGCGCCCATTTCGTCGCACCGATCGCCTCGCCAGCCAGATTCAGCAGGTGTTGGCGGTCGCGGTTCAGCGCGAGACCCGCGAGGACGTCCTGCACAACGTCGTCATCACGGGAGTCGACGTCACCAGCGACCTCTCCCTGGCTCGGGTCTTCTACTACCTGATGGCCGGCGAGCAACCCGCGGTGGAGCAGGCGCTCGACCGGGCGCGGGGCTTCCTGCGGCGCCGGGTGGGCGAGCAGATCCGCGCGCGGACGACCCCCGAGCTGCGCTTCGTCCTCGACAAGTCCGTCGAGCACGGGCGCCGCATCGAGGAGATCCTCAGCAACCTCGACATCCCCCCGGCACCGCCGGAGGACCTCGACATCGACGACTCCGACGAGGACGACGATCTCACCGGCTACGAGGACGACCTCGGCTACGACGTCGAGGAGATCTTCGACGAGGAGGAGGCGTTCGACGAGGACGATGGCCTCTTCCACGAGGAGACCGACGGCGCCGAGCTCGACGACGATGACCGCGGAGCGTGACGTGGCCGGCTCACTGACGCGGCGCGAGGGCTGATGGGTCGCAAGCGCGGGCGCAAGGGTGTCGGGCCCCACGGCGTGGTCGTCGTGGACAAGCCCGCTGGTCCCACGTCGTTCAAGGCGTTGCGCGCCGTCGAGAGACAGACCGGCGCCGGCCGCGCCGGACACGCGGGGACCCTCGATCCGGCCGCCACCGGGATCCTGCTGGTGCTGCTCGGCGAGGCGACCAAGCTCTCGCACTGGGTGATGGCCCACGACAAGGCGTACCGCGCGACCATCGCGCTTGGGACGGCGACCGACTCGCTCGACGCCACCGGCGAGGTGGTGGCGACCGCCGAGGTCCCTCCGGAGGCGCTCGATCCCGAGCGGGTAAGGGCGGCGCTCACGCCCTTCGTCGGCGACGTCATGCAGGTCCCTCCGATCTATTCGGCGCTCAAGCGCGGCGGCCGCACGCTGATGTCCCGGGCTCGGGCTGGCGAGGAGGTCGAGGTCGAGCCTCGGCCGGTGGTCTGCCACAGCCTGGAGCTGGTCGCGATCGAGGACGAGCGGCTCGTCGTCGACGTCGCCTGCGGCAGCGGCTACTACGTCCGCGCCCTGGCTCGAGACCTCGGCGAGGCCCTCGGAGTCCCGGCGCACCTGGCGGCGCTGCGCCGCACGAGGCTCGGCGCGTTCGACATCGCCGAGGCCATCCCCCTCGAGGAGATCGGGCCTACCTCGGTGCGGCCCATCGTAGACGCGGCGCCGGAGCTGCTCCGGGTCACCGTGACCGACGAGGAGGCGGTCGCGGTACACCACGGTCGCCCCATCGCGGCACGCGACGACGGTGACCGGGCGATCCTCCTCGACCCCACCGGAGCGCCGCTCGCGCTGGTCGAGCGGACCCCGGACGACCGCTGGCGGATCTTCCGCGGCTTTCGATTCGAGACGCCCACGTCGGACAAGGGTGAGACGCAGGGCGGTTAGTGTTGACACCCGGTGCGGCAGCCGTATAGGTTTCGCCGCGCGAAAACACAGGGCTTTTTGACGGAGAAGCAAGATGGCGCTGCAGCCGGAGACCACGGCCGAGATCATCAACAAGTTCAAGCGGTCCGAGGGTGACACCGGATCCCCCGAGGTGCAGGTGGCGCTCTTGACCGAGCGTATCTCCCAGCTTACGGGGCACTTCGGGTCCCACAAGAAGGACCACCACTCCCGCCGCGGGCTCCTTCGCCTCGTGGGTCAGCGCCGCCGGCTGCTGAACTACCTGAAGGCCAAGGACATCACGCGCTACCGCACGCTCATCGGCGAGCTCGGCCTGCGCAAGTAAGTCGTCGGCGTCGGGGGGCTGTCATGCCCGCGTCGCTGATCTACCAGCTTTCGCGCAGCTCGACGTCGGCGCTCCGGTCCCGAGGGGCCGGGGAGCACCTCGGGTTCGGCAAGCTCGGTCCGATGTCCGCCTGACGTCGGTCTGCGCGAGAACTGGCCGGTCAACCGGCCAGGACATGACGGTCCTCCTGACGACCCGGTCGCGCGCCAGCGCACGTCTCTGACGACGTGCGTGCGCCGTAGCTCCCGAGCTGCGGCGGAGTCCGCCCGGCTCGCGCGGCCAAACGTATCGGGCGACCCACGCGCCCTCCTCGAGAGAAGGATTGGTGGGCGCACACTCAGGAGGCCCAACGTGGCTTTGTTCCAGAATATCGTGACCGAGACCATAGACTTCGGCGGCGCGCCGCTCACCCTCGAGACGGGACGTGTGGCCAAGCAGGCCGCAGGCTCCGTGCTCGTGACCCACGGCGAGACCGTGGTGCTGGTGACCGTCACCACGACCTACTCGCCCCGCCGCGGGCTGGACTTCTTCCCGCTCGTCGTCGACGTGCAGGAGCGGACCTACGCGGCCGGCAAGCTCCCCGGCGGCTTCTTCAAGCGCGAGGGGCGCCCGACCGAGAACGCGACGCTCATGGCGCGCCTCATCGACCGCCCGATCCGGCCGCTCTTCCCCGACGGCTTCAAGAACGAGGTGCAGGTCGTCTGCACCGTGCTGAGCGTCGACCAGGTCAACGACCCGAACCTGTGCGGGCTCATCGGCGCCTCCGCGGCGCTGCACATCTCCGACATCCCGTGGAACGGCCCGATCGCGGGCTGCGTCGTCGGTAAGGGCGAGGACGGCTTCATCGCCTGCCCGAACCAGACCGAGCTCGAGGAGTCGGATCTCGAGCTGCTCCTCGCGGCCCGCCGTGACGGCATCGTCATGGTCGAGGGCGGCGCCAAGGGCATCTCCGAGGACGAGGCCGTCGACGCCATCAGCTTCGGCTTCGAGGCGATGCTGCCCGTGATGGACGCCATCGAGCGTCTCCGTGAGAAGGCCGGCAAGGAGAAGCACGCCTTCGTCCCGCCGGAGAAGGACGCGGACTTCGCCGGCAAGGTCGCCGCGATCGCCCGCCCGAAGGTCGCCGAGGCCGCCTTCATCCCGGTCAAGCACGAGCGCTACGCCGCCATGGCCGCGGTCACCGACGCCGTCATCGCCGAGCTGGGCGAGGAGGCCGAGGAGCGCAAGGGTGAGATCAAGGGCATCGTCGACGGGCTCAAGAGCGAGGTCGTGCGCCGCACGATCCTCGACGAGGGCCGCCGCATCGACGGGCGCGGCTTGAGCGACATCCGCGAGATCGACTGCCAGGTCGGCGTCCTCCCCCGGACCCACGGCTCGGCGCTCTTCACCCGCGGCGAGACCCAGGCGCTCGTGACCGTGACGTTCGGCACCAAGCGCGACGAGCAGCGCGTCGACGCGCTGAGCGGCGAGTACTTCAGCCGCTTCCTGCTGCACTACAACTTCCCGCCGTACTCGGTCGGCGAGGTCCGCATGATGCGCGGCCCCGGCCGCCGCGAGATCGGCCACGGCAACCTCGCGAAGCGCGGTGTGCAGCCGATCGTCCCGGGCGCCGAGGACTTCCCGTACACGATCCGAATCGTGAGCGAGGTCCTCGAGTCGAACGGCTCGTCGTCGATGGCGACGGTCTGTGGCTCGTCCCTGGCCCTGATGCAGGCCGGCGTGCCCGTCCAGTCGGCGGTCGCCGGCATCGCGATGGGGCTCATCACCGACGGCGAGAAGACCGCGGTCCTGAGCGACATCCTCGGCGACGAGGACCACCTCGGCGACATGGACTTCAAGGTCGTCGGTACCCGCGAGGGCATCACGGCCCTGCAGATGGACATCAAGGTCGAGTCGCTCCCGTGGGACGTCCTGCGCAGCGCCCTGAGCCAGGCGAAGGCGGGCCGCCTCCACATCCTCGACGAGATGGGCAAGGCCATCGCCGAGCCGGCGGACGACCTGTCGAAGCACGCGCCGCGCATCTTCACGGTGCTCATCGACAAGGAGAAGATCCGCGACCTCATCGGCCCCGGCGGCAAGCACATCCGCGGGATCATCGCCGAGACGGGCACCGAGATCGACATCAACGACGACGGCCAGGTCAACGTCGCCGCCCTCGACGGCGAGTCGGCGGCGAAGGCCATCGAGCTCATCCGCGGCTACACCGAGGAGCCCGAGGTCGGCAAGGTCTACCTGGGCACGGTCGCGAAGACCGTCGACTTCGGCGCGTTCATCACGATCATGCCGGGGACCGACGGCCTCTGCCACATCTCCGAGCTCGCCGACGGCCGCGTCCGCTCGACCGAGGACGTGGTGAAGGAGGGCGACGAGGTGCTGGTCAAGGTCCTGGGCATCGACCGCCAGGGCAAGATCAAGCTCTCCCGCCGCGCGGCGCTCGAGGAGTCGGGCGGCGACGACGACGGTGGCTCGGACGATTGATGACATCGGGGCGGGCGGCGACGCCGTCCGCCTCGAGGTGCTCCGGCTCCGGCCGGAGCGCGACGCCGACCTGCCGCTACCTCGGTACATGACCGAAGGGGCGGCGGGACTCGACGTCTACGCGGCGCTCGACGCGCCGCTCACGCTGCCGCCGCTCGGTCGGGCCCTCGTGCCCACCGGGCTGGCGCTCGCCGTACCTCGAGGCTACGAGGTCCAGGTGCGCCCGCGGAGCGGGCTGGCCGCCCGTCACGGCCTGACGGTCCTCAACGCGCCCGGGACGATCGACTCGGACTATCGCGGGGAGGTCGGCGTGCTCCTGGTGAACCTCGGGGACGCGCCGGTGACCCTCGCGCGCGGCGAGCGCGTCGCGCAGCTGGTCGTGGCCCCGGTGGTGCAGGCCCTGGTCGTGGAGGTCGAGGCGCTGACCGAGACCGAGCGCGGCGCCGGGGGCTTTGGCCACACGGGCCGAACCGACGTCTGAGCCGCCCGTCGAGGTTTGCCTCCGCGTCCGCTTCCGGCTTGCCCCCGGAGTCGATCTCGTGTGTCCGGGAAGTACAAAACCGACCCTCGGGTTGTGATCTCGACCCGGTGGACCGTTACTCTGGGGACAGTCCACTCCTTGAACAGACCCGCATGTCGGCCTAACTTCTGAACTGATGCGGAAAACCAGCACGGTGCGCGGGAGCACGAGGGAGAATTCGATGCGGCGTGGCGCGGCCATTCAGGCGATCCTCTTGGTGCTCTTCTTCGGCGTGGCCGCTGCGGTCGCCGCCTGCAGCTCGTCGCGAGCCGACCAGGGAGACGAGCCCATCAGCCTCGCGAGCTCTTCGGGCGACGGGATCGCGGTCCACGCAGGGCTCCCGCTGACCGACTTCGACCTCGCGGCGGACGACGAGGGCGAGGACGACGACGACGGCGCAAAGGACTACTGGGCGCCGATCCCCTTCGACCGGACGAACTTCGAAGAGGTCCGTCAGCAGGTGAAGAAGCGCTACATCGACCCGACGGTCGACGAGTCCTGGGCCTACGTGAACGCTGCGTCGTGGGCGCTCGCGAGCCCGGAGGAGGGCGGCAAGCTCATCTTCCCCGAGACCTTCTACAAGGAGCGCAAGGACGATCCCGACGAGAAGGGGCTCCTGAAGGGCAAGGTCTCGAAGCTCCACCCGAGCGATCCCTTCGTGATCCTCGACGAGTCCACCGAGAAGGTCGAGGAGGAGAAGAAGCGCCTCAGCGATGACGAGATCCGCGAGCTCCGCGCGAAGCAGCAAGCCCGGCAGCGCGCCCTCAAGGAGGGATGGCTGGCGACCGGGTTCGGCGCCAAGGACTTCGACCGCGTGATGGCCTACATCAAGCGCGAGGTGAAGCCGAGCGGGGACTGGACGTTGAAGAAGGCCTGGGTCGCCGCCGGGCAGGGCTACCTCTACGCCCTCGACCCGCACTCCTCGCTCATCGCCAAGAGCGCCTGGGACGACTCGATCAAGAAGACGACGGACTCGAGCTTCGACGGGATCGGCGCGATCCTCACCAAGCGCCCCGACTCCGACTACACCACGGTCGAGAGCCCCATCGAGGGTCAGCCCGCGGTCTCGGCCGGGCTCCGCGCCGGCGACACGATCATCGAGATCGACGGCAAGGACATCAAGGGCGAGTCGCTCAACAAGGTCGTCTCGCGGATTCGTGGCGTGCGCGGCACCAAGGTGACCCTGACGGTCCTCCGCGAGGGCGAGCCGGACCCCAAGGACATCACGATCACCCGCGCCCACATCGCCATCAAGAACGTCCAGGGGCACCTCGTCGACCAGCACGCGGACATCGGCTACATCAAGGTCACGGGCTTCGTCCGGACGACGGACCTCGAGCTCGAGCGCGTCTATCGCGAGCTCGAGGGGCAGACCCGCAGCGGGCACCTGCGCGGGCTCATTCTCGACCTCCGGAACAACTCCGGGGGGCTGCTCAACCAGGGCATCCAGGTCTCCGACCGCTTCGTCAGCTCCGGCACCATCGTCGCGGTGAAGAACCGCAACGCCCGCGACGACGAGATCTACCCGGCCAAGGCCAGCGGGACGTGGGACGTGCCGCTGCTCGTGCTCGTCAACGACGGGACCGCGTCGGCCGCCGAGATCGTCGCCTCCGCCATCCAGGACAACCGCCGCGGCCTCATCATCGGCGACCGGACCTTCGGCAAGGCCAGCGTCCAGACGCTGTACTCGCCGATCCTCCAGGACGACTACTACATCAAGCTGACCGTCGCCCGGTACTACAGCCCGAGCGGACGGACCCTGCAGGTGACCGGCGTCATCCCGGACATCAAGGTCGCCCCGGACATCGACGGCAAGATGCCGCTCGGCTTCCGCGAGGAGAACCTCGCCGGGCACCTCGTCCCGCTCGACTTCGACTACGCCAGCGCGAACAAGGACGCCGCCGCCCGCGCCCGCGCGTGCGCCGACAGCCAGGGCATCGCGCGAAAGCTCCACGCGGCGGATCCGAACCCGGCCATCAAGTTCGACTACCAGCTGATGTATGGAGCCGATCTGCTCGAGTGCACGATCTCCGAGCGCGCGGTCGTCCAGAACCAGACCCAGGTCGACGACAAGACCCCGTAGCCGGCCTGACGTCGTCGGCCCGCTTCGAGGCTCTCTGGGCCTCGGGCGGCCCGCTCGACAGCGCTCGGGCTTCGGCGCTAAGGTGACCGGCACCTCGAATCAGCCTCCGGCGACGGAGGCAGACCCCCGCGCTTGTCTGGAGAGCACATGAGCGAGCCGAACCTGAGCGACGTCATCGACCGCCTCGACCGCCTCGAGGCGGCCCTGAACCGGCTGATCGAGGTCGTCGAGCGTCAGGGCGTCGCCCGGCCGACCCCCGGGCTGACTGGTCGCGCGCCGGCGGCCGCCGCCGCTACCGCCGCCGCTGCCGCCACCATCTCCGGGCCGCCGCCCATCAAGGTCGCGCCGCCGCGCCGCGCCCCGACCGCCGCCGCGCCCGAGCAGGCGAAGGCCCCGGCGGACGACGCTGGCGAGACGCCGGCGCGCGAGTACGATCCCTATCGCGACCGCGACGACATCACGGTGCCGCCGCCCGAGGCGAGCATCGACGAGGTCCTCGCCCGCGTGTTCGAGGCGGCGCTCCTCGACGAGGCCGAAGACACCTGGGCCCTCATGTCGAAGCTGACCCACTCGAGTCAGCTCCGCGGGCCGCGCGCCCTCGACCACTTCAAGGCCTTCGCGTGGCACAAGCTGCGGCGTACGGCTCCCGTGTATCTCGACGCGGACAAGCGCCCCGACTCCTTCGCGATCGCGTACACGGAGCCCGCCGAGGTGGCCGCCGAGGTCGACCGCGTCAAGGTCTTCGTGCGCACCCCCGATGGGCGCCTCCCGGTGCCCATCTCCTTCGCGCGCGACGCCGAGGACGGCCGCGCCTGGCGCGTGACCCAGATGTCGCTCTGAAGGCTCGCGGCGGCGCCGGGACGAAAGTCGTTTGACGGGGCGCAGACGCGGTTGACACGCCCCTACGGAGCCGCTAGATAGTCCATCGCTCCGCACGCGGGGCGGCCCCATGGGGCGCCATGGCCAAGTGGTAAGGCAGAGGACTGCAAATCCTTTATCCCCGGTTCAAATCCGGGTGGCGCCTCCAACGACGAGCCGGCTTCTTCGGAAGCCGGCTCTTCGTCTTTCTGGGCCTGGAGGTCTTGGCCCGCCACGAGAGCCGACCGCGCGCGGCCAGGGCAGGAGCGCAGGGAGGAAGAGCCGTGAACGACGAAGGCGTCGCCATCATCCTGCGCCGGGGAGCGCCCGCCTCCCTCGTGCTCGCGCTCGACGTCGCGGTCACGGCGCTCGTCGCCGGAGAGCGCGTCCTGATAGGGCTCTTCCAGGGTGGGATCGGGGCGTGGGTCGACGCGGCGCGCGGCGGCGAGCCGGCGATCGGAGACGACCCCTGGGACGCGCGCGTTCTGGCTGCGCGAGGGGGATCTCCCGGCGAGCGCCTCAGAGAGGCCGTCCGGACCTGCCGAGAGCTGGGCGGCGACCGCTTCGAGGTCCTGGCCTGCGGCGGCGACGTCGAGCGCCTCGGGCTCGATCCCGACGCGCTGGTCGAGGAGGGCGTCGTCGACGACGTGGTGGGGCTACCGACCCTGTGGCGGCGCGCCCGGTCGCTGGCGCTCCTGGGTTTGTGATAGGAGGGGGCGTACAGGACACCCTGTGACGCCGTAACCTTCCACCAGGTCGACCCAGGAGGACCGCATGTCTTCGCGAGCGCCCACCGACATCGAGCTCCGCGACCCCCTGTGGGGGCCGATCCCGGTCAACGGCGGCGAGCTGGCGGTCATCGACACCGGGGCGTTTCAGCGGCTCCGAGGCATCAAGCAGCTCGGCTTCGCGGAGTTCGTCTTCCCCGGCGCGGTCCACCACCGCTACCTCCACTCGATCGGCGCGATGCACTGCGCCGGGCTCCTCGCCGACCGCGTATTCGCGACGACGGACCGCCTGTCGCTCACGGAGCGCGGTCGGCTCCGGCAGCTCGTCCGGCTCGCGGCGCTCCTCCACGACATCGGTCACCCGCCGCTGAGCCACGCCGCGGAGGCGTTGCTGCCGGACCGGGCGCTGCTCTTCCTCGACGGCGAGCCGATGGGCGAGGGCAGGGCGAGTCACGAGGACATGACGGTGAAGCTCGTGACCGACAGCGCGCTGGCGCAGACCATCGACGCCGCCTTCGTGGACGTCGGGGTCGAGTCCGGTCAGGTCGCCGCCATCATCGCGGACAGCCCGGGCAAGTACGCTGACGCCTTCATCAGCGGCGGCATCGACTGGTGGCCGCTGCTCCACGCGATGGTCAGCGGGGAGATGGACGTCGACCGCATGGATTACCTGCGGCGCGACAGCTACTTCGCCGGGGTCGAGTACGGGAGCTACGACGCGAGCTGGCTCGTCTCGAACGCGATGGTCCTCGAGGACGACGGCGTCGCCCGGCTCGGCATCGACGTGAGGGCGCTGGCGAGCTTCGAGCACTTCCTGCTCGCCCGCTATCACATGTTCCAGATGGTCTACTTCCACCCGAAGTCGGACATCTACGACGCGATGCTGCGGAGCTGGCTCAAGAGCGTCGGCGACGAGGCGCGCTTCCCGGCGGACCCGGGCGCCTATGTGCGCTGTAACGACGCCTGGCTGATGCAGCGGCTCCAGGCCTCGGACGACCCGTGGGCGCGCCGCATCGACGAGCGCCGCCCCTACAAGCTCCTGACCGAGCTCCGCCGCGAGGCCGACCGCGCGCGCCACGACGAGCTGGCCGGCGCGTTGGACGCGGCCGGGGTCCACTCGCTGTGGATCACCGCCAAGCCGGTGCTGAGCCGCTACGCCCAGACCCCGAGCAAGCGCGGGAACCCGCTGCTGGTCGTGGACAAGAAGCCGCCCTTCGGCCGGGCACGGGTCTTCCGGATCGAGGAGGTGACCGACCTCTTCAGCCGCTACGATCGGACGCTCCAGCTCGAGCGCGTCTACGTCGCCCCGGAGGACCGGCGCGCCGCACGCGAGGTGCTCTCGAGGCTCTGATCCGAGCCGCGCCGTCGCCGGAATGAAGAACGGCCGCGAGCGACGCTCGCGGCCGTTCGCCGTCGTCTCGTGCTCGCCGCGGCGGCTACCAGCCGGCCTCTTCCTGCTCGTCGGTGACGCGGAAGTCCGGGTGGACCTTGCTCGCCTCGTTGGTGACGCGGGCCGGCTCGTTCTTGATCTGGTCCTGGAGCATCATGATCGCGTCCATGACCGCCTCGGGGCGCGGCGGGCACCCGGGGATGTAGACGTCGACCGGGATGATGTGGTCGATGCCGGGCACCGTGGCGTAGTTGTCGTAGAAGCCGCCGGTCGAGGCGCAGACGCCGAAGGCCAGGACCCACTTGGGCTCGGCCATCTGCTCGTAGATGCGGCGCAGGACCGGGGCCTGCTTCTGGGTGACGGTCCCGACGACCCACAGCACATCCGCCTGGCGCGGCGACGAGCGCGGCACCTCAGCGCCGAAGCGCGCGAAGTCGTGGTGGGAGCCAGCCGCGGCCATGTACTCCATGCCGCAGCACGCGGTCACGAACGGGTACTGGAAGAGGCTGTAGGCCCGACACCAGTTGACGAGCTCGCTGAGCTTGGTCGTCACGACCCGGTCTTCGATCTCACCAGCTTGTGGGTTCTTGGCCACCTGTACCCCCTGGGGTCCATCCGACGTGGCGTGCGATAGCACGGGGACCCGCGGTGATCAACGATACGCACGAGGTGGACGCCGTGCCAGGCGGCATCCTGGCGCGACCGGCGCCGGCGCGGCCCCGCGACGGGGCCTGCGCGCCGGATCGTCAGGGCAGCCCGGAGACCATCGACGGCGTCAGGACGGGGGACGCGGTGTCACCCGTGGCGCACTCGCCAGCGCTGTTGCGACCCCAGCAGTAGATCTCGCCGGTGACCAGGACGGCGCAGCTGTTGTAGCTGGTCAGCGCGACCTCCGTGGCCTGGTCGGGGAGCGCGACCTCGTAGGCGGTGAGCTGGTTGCCGGAGGTCAGGCCGTTGCCGATCTTGCCGTGGAGGTTCTCGCCGAGACAGTAGACAGCGCCGAGGCTGGTCACGACGCACAGGTGGCTGTAGCCGATGTCGAGCGCGACGACGTCGGCCGGGAGGGCCGTCGCCTCGGCCGGGGTGGGGGCGGTGCCGGAGGTCGAGCCGCGACCGAGCTGCCCGAAGTCGTTTCGCCCCCAGCACCAGACCGTTCCGTCGCTGAGCAGCGCGCAGACGCTGGCGTGGCCGACCGCGAAGTCGACCGCGTCGTCGAAGGTGCCGATTCGCCGCGGGGTGGTGAGGCAGTCGTCGCCGCCCCCACACCCGCTCGCGCCGCTCTGGCCTGTGTTGTTGCGGCCGAAGCACCACATCTCGCCGCCGATGCGGGCGCAGCCGTGGTGATCGTTGAGGTCGAGCTGGTCGACGTTGGTCAGGGACTCGCCGCCTGTGACCACGTACTTCGTGTTCTGTCCGGCGCAGTCGACGTCGCCGTTCGCGAGCAGCGCGCAGTACGCGATGTCCCCCGAGCCGACGTCCACCGCGTTGGTGATGCCGGTGTTCACCGCCGCCGAGCCGAAGGTGAAGGGACTCTCCCCGGCCGACCCCCAGCAGTAGACCGTCCCGTCGGAGACGGCGCAGCTGCCGTGGACGCCGGCCTCGGCGGTGGTGACGGTGCCGGGCATCGTCTGGTTGTACGGGGTGACCCGGCTGCTGTTCGGCGTCGCGCCGGTGTTGTACCAGTTGTTGGATCCCCAGCACCAAGCGCCGCCGCTCTGGGTCGTGCAGACCGTGCCGGCGCGCGCGCTGATGACGTCGGTGGGCGTGACGATGGTCGGCGCCGGCGAGTACGTGCCGACCGTCAGCCCGCCGCTGCCGTCGTCGGTCAGGAGGTGGTTGAAGTTGTGGGGCGGCTCGCCGGAGAGGTAGCTCGTCGCGACGTCGCTCCCGTCGCCGTTGACCGGGTTCTGGGCGCAGGCGAGGGCGCCGGCGGTGATGAACGGGTCGATGGTGTACTCGATCACCGGGTAGGTGGTGCTCGTCGCCGGGGCGAAGTCGGTGAACGCGCCGCTCGCGGCGGTCGCGGTCGTGCTCAACGTGCAGGTCTCGGAGAACCCGTCGAGGTCGAGGCCGAGGGCGACGTTCCAATAGAACTTCGCGTAGTCGCCGCCGCTCCCGTTGGTCAGCTGCTCCTGGCCCCGAAAGATCTGCGCTTGGGAGAAAGGCGCCCCGGCAGGGGCGGGATTGGCGCCTGCCGAGCCGGTGAACACGTTGCCGGGGCCGGCTGACGGGTCGAGGGTGAAGGTCGCCGGCGTGTCGCAGGTGATGGTGATGTCGTCGAGGTAGAGGTGGGTGTCGGCGTCGACGCCCCCGGTGCAGGCCAGCGCGAGCACGGCGCTTGGCAGGCGCGCGCCGGTGTCGGGGTCGTGGACGAGGTTCAGCGGCTCGTTCCCGGCGGCGTCGCGCGAGCAGTCGAACTTGGCCGAGCAGAACAGGTCGGAGAAGCTCACCGCCACGTCGAAGAAGCCCTGCGAGGCGTTGCGCAGCAGGGTCACATCGAAGGTGACGGCGGCGTCCTCGTTCTCCTCGCAGACGACGGCCTGGACGAGCGCGGTGGGCACCGTCGGGTTCTCGTACGAGCCCGGGTCCATCAGCGCCCCGCCGGTCGCGTAGAGGCCGTTCAGGGTGAGCTCGACGCGGTTCGGCTGCTCGTCCGGGTCGGCGTCGCAGGGGCCGACGTACGCGAGGGACTGCCCGTTTCCGTAGCTGCTCGCGAGGAGCGAGGGCCGCTCCCAGACGACGTCGCCGGAGTCGTTGAGGACGCGCAGACCCCAGTCGGCGTCGCCGACGCTGGGGAGGTCGAGGGGCGCGACGGCGATGCTGACCGCGGGGCCATCGATGACGCCGTCTTCGGGCGCGCCCGCGCAGCCGGCGGCGACGGTGGAGGCGAGGACGACGGCGATTCGAGCGAAGCGTCCGCGCGCGGAGCGCCGACGATGCAGGGTGAGCGCCATGCGCGCACCTCCTGTCCGGATCGTTTCGGTGATCGCCCGAAGCGGGCTGGAGGATTCGAGGCTAGTGATTGTGCGCTGCAGTGTCACGCTTGGCGCACGAACCTCCGGCCCCACCGCCGGAACGCGAGCGTCGTTCACCCGGCGCGACGACCGGGCCGGAGCCCCGGCTCGGCGTGGGCTTGCCGTACACGCGTCGGAGGTGTTTGATTGCGGCGAGCCCGACGACGTGAGGGAGGCGTAAGGAGATGGACGAGACGACCCCGACTGGCCCCAGCCGGCCGAGCCAGCTGAGCTTCCTCCGCATCAAGGACCCCGGTAAGCCCCTCTCGTTGACCTGGGATTCGCCGGCCGGCGAGGTCGCGGGCTACATCGTCTTCGCGACGGAGAACCGCTTCCCGCCGCAGATGGCCGGGCCCCTGTTCGAGGGGAAGATGCGGCAGTTCGTCGACGAGCAGCGCCTCGACCGCGGCGTGACCGAGTTTCGCGTCGCCCGCAGCGAGGGCTACTACGCCGTCATCTGGTACGACGTCGACGACAACTACTTCGAGGTCACGAGCCTCCGCGAGCCCGAGGCCAGCCGCGAGGTCCTCGTCGACATCGCGGCGTTCCCCTTCACCCAGGCGCGGACCTTTCTCCGGGTGAAGCTCGTGCCGCCGCCGGTCCCGATGCGCGACTCCCACGTCGACCTCTACATCAAGGACGTCGAGCCGAACCCGGCGGCGCTCAACCGCATGGCCGCTGGCGAGATGAACCCCGACTTCGTCCTCAAGGCGCGCGGCGACGGCTTCATCGACACCGTGACCGAGCAGGAGTGGCGCAAGTTCTACACCGCCGTGAGCGTCGGGAAAGACGGCGTCCGGCGGCCCATGGACCTCAAGGGCGGCGCCTACCTCCGCGTGGAGGAGCCGCAGTACCTCGCCCGCGACGGTAAGCGCCGCTGCGACCAGCTGATGGAGAAGGTCCGCGACCAGATCGAGCTCGAGCTGCAGCGGCGGAGCGTGACGGCCGAGGACGTCGCCCGGATGCTCCAGCGCGCCGACGACCTGTCGCCGTTCAACCCGATGGTCGAGCGCCTGCGCCGCAAGGCTCGGGAGCGCTTCGGAGACCTGTAGACGACGTAGATTTTCGCGTCCTTTACACCCGCGGGGGCCGCTCGCGCGTAAGATGGGGGCATGAAGCTCCTTGTCGTCGAAGATGAAGTGATGCTCCGCGAGGGGCTCGTGGACCTGCTCGAAGGGGACGGACACGAGGTCGTCGCCGTGGAGGACGGCGTGACGGCCGTCGAGGTCGGCTCGAACGAGCCCTTCGACATGGTCGTTCTCGACCTCATGCTGCCGCGCCTCGACGGCGTCGAGGTGTGTCGCCGACTCAAGATGGTACGCCCGTCGCTGCCGGTCTTGATGCTGACCGCCCGCGGGGCCGAGGCGGACAAGGTCATCGGGCTCAAGAGCGGCGCCGACGACTACGTCACCAAGCCCTTTGGCGTGCGCGAGCTGCTCGCGCGGGTCGAGGCCTTCGGACGGCGCCTCGAGCAGACGCCCAGCGCCCCGGAGCTCCTCGAGGTGGACGGCCTCGTCCTCGACCTCGGCCGCTGCGTCGGCGCCCGCGACGGGGCCGACATCCAGCTGACCGCGCGCGAGGTGGGGCTCCTGCGCTGGCTCCATCGCCACCGGGCGCGGGCGGTCACCCGTCCCGAGCTGCTCGAGCACGTCTGGGGGCTGTCACCGAACCTCGAGACACGCACCGTCGACGTCACGATCGCCAACCTGCGCAAGAAGATCGAGCGCGACCCGAGCGACCCGCGGGTCGTCGTGTCGGTCAAGGGGGTCGGCTACGCGTGGGGTCCCGGGGCGTGAAGGCGCGGCGACCGAACCCGACGGCCGTCGCCGGGCTCCTCACCGCGGCGGCGATCGCGCTCCCCTGCGGCTACTGGTTCTGGGCCGAGTCCCGGACCGTCGCCAAGGAGGAGGCCGCGCTCCTCGACGCGCCGCGCGTCGCGGCCGAGGGTGCGGCGCGCAACATCGCCGCCCGCATCGGGACGCGGCTCGGGGCCCTGGTCGAGCGCGAGAGCGCGCGCCCCTTCTTCCACTACCAGAACCTCTACGTCGACCCGCGCGGCGCCTACACGGGGCCGGCCGTGACGCCGTCGCCGCTGGCCGAGGGGCCCGGGGATCCCCTGGTGGTCGGCAACTTCCAGATCGACGAGGGCGGTCGCCTGACGCTCCCGACCATCAACCCCGAGATCGCCGAGCTCAACGTCTGGCGAGACGATGACCAGGACGCGCTCCGCCGGCGCCTCGTCGACACCGTCGAGCCCTACGTGACGTCCTGGCTCGGCGATGACGCCCCGGTCCCGCAGGGCGGCGCCGCGCTCCAGCAGCTCGCGGCCGCCGACCCGCCGCCCACGCCGAACATCCTGTCCAACGCCGTGATCGACGTCGGCCTCGGGAACAGCGGCCTGGGCGAGCTCGCCGAGGAGCTCGGGATAGAGCAGCTCGCGAACGTCGACGCGCAGGCGCCGAGCATCCCGAACGCGAAGAAGCCCGCGGCGCCGTCCAAGGTCCGCGGCCAGCAGAAGATCGTGGTGCCCGAGGTCGCGCGGGTCCAGGAGCAGCGCATCGAGCAGAAGGCCTACCTCTCGAACCGCCAGGCCAACGAGATCTACCGCTCGATCCAGTCGAGCAAGAAGGGCGGCAAGCTCGCGATGGTCCAGGCGGCGGTCGACCCCGGGAACGCCGCGCCGACCGACCCGCTCGAGCCGACCGCCCCGGCCGACCCGGTTCTCTGCGAGGGGCCGGCCTGTCCCGGCGACGACGCCCAGGACGAGGACGTGGTCGTGCGCATCGGGGCCTTCGCCTATCACACCGTCCCGGCCTCCGAGGAGACGGGCGACGTGCCGCTCCTCGTGGCGCTCCGCCGTGTCGAGACTCCGGACGGGGTCCGCGTGCAGGGCTTTCAGGTGAAGCTCGCGGCCCTCGGCGACCTCCTCACGGAGGGAGAGCTCGTCGGTCACCTCGCGCCGGGCCCCGGCCAGGGCGACGGCACCGCCCCGATCCCGCTCCTCGGCGCGCCGTGGCACGTCGCCATCGACTACGCCGGGGCCCGCGCGGTCGCGCGCCTCGAGGCCACGGACGTCGCGCGCTCGTTTCACGTCCGCTTCGGGGTCGGCGTCGGCCTCGCCGTGCTCGCCGGCCTCGCCGTGGTCCTCATGATCGCCCACGCCGAGCGCCTGTCCCGGCGCCGGGTCCAGTTCGCCGCCTCCGCCGCCCACGAGCTGCGAACGCCCCTCGCCGGCGTGAGGATGTACGGCGAGATGCTCGCCGAGGGGCTCGGCAACCCCGATCGCCAGCGGACCTACGCGCGCCGGGTCGCCACCGAGGCCGACCGCCTCGGGCGGGTCGTCTCCAACGTGTTGGACTTCACCCGGCTCGAGCGCGGGAACCTCGCCGTAGCGCCATCTCCCGGGGATCTCGCGCAGGCGGTCCGCGAGATCGTCCAGCGCATCGCCCCCACGCTCGCCTCCCACGGCGCGACGGTCGACTTCGGCCTCGCCGATGACGGGCCGCACCACGCCCGCTTCGATCGCGACGCGGTCGCGCAGATCGTCTCGAACCTCGTCGACAACGCCGAGAAGTACACCCGCCACGCCGAGGATCGCGCCATCGCCGTCCGCGTGGCCCGGGTCCCCGACGGCGTCAGGATCAGCGTGCGCGACCATGGCGACGGGATCCCGCCGTCGCTCCGGCGCAAGCTCTTCCGGGCCTTCTCGCGCGGCAAGGGGGTGGACCAGCCGGCCGGCCTCGGGCTCGGCCTCGCGCTGACCCGCGCCCTCGTCGAGGCGCAGCGCGGCCGGGTGGATTATCGCGACGCCGACGGCGGCGGCGCCGAGTTCGGGGTGACGCTGCCGGCCGCCGAGGCCTGAACGGTGAGCGTGACGCGGTGGTCACGACATCGTCCCCGAGGGCCACGAGCGGGGTCCGTGAGCGCCCCTCGCGACCGTCCCAGGAGGGCCTTTCACCACGGCCGCTTTCGGCATATGCTGCGCGGCCCATGGCAAGGTTGTCCCAAGCCGAGCTCATCGCCGGCCTGACGCGCATCGTCGGCGCGCAGCATCTCTCGACCACGCGCCCGGATCGGATCGCCTACAGCGCCGACTTCTGGCCCAAGGCCCAGATCTGGAAGCAGGGTGGTGACGTCGAGCGCTATCCCCCGGACTGCGTCGTCTGGCCGAGGGACGAGGGCGAGGTCGCGAGCGTCCTGCGCTTCTGCCACGACCACCTCATCCCGGTCGTCCCCTACGGCGGTGGCTCGGGGGTCTGCGGCGGCACGATCCCGCTGCACGGCGGGGTCGTCGTCGACGTGAAGCGCCTCGCCGCCGTCACCGACATCGACCACGCCTCCGCGGTCGTCACGGCCGAGGCCGGGATCAACGGCCAGCACCTCGAGGACCGCCTCAACGCCGCGGGCTTCACCCTCGGTCACTTCCCGTCGAGCATCATGTGCTCGACCCTCGGCGGCTGGCTCGCGGCGCGCTCGGCCGGGCAGTTCTCGTCGCGCTACGGCAAGATCGAGGACATGGTCCTGTCTCTCCGCGTCGTCTTCCCCGACGGCACGGTCCTCGACACCGGCGACCGCGGCCCGGGTGGCCCGGACTGGACGCAGCTCGTCTGCGGCAGCGAGGGCACCCTCGGGATCATCACCGGGGCGCAGCTCAAGGTGAACCCGCTGCCCGAGGCGAAGCGCCTCCGCGCCTTCCGCTTCCGCCACCTCGAGGACGGCCTCCGCGGCGCCCGCGCGGTGATGCAGGCCGGTCTCCGGCCGATGGTCCTGCGCCTCTACGACCCCTTCGACAGCCTCATCGCCCTCGGCAAGGACAAGGGGCACGACGACAACGCTCGCCACGGTGTTCTCGACAGCGTCCGCGGCCTGTTCTCCGGCGGCGGGGCCTCCCCCGAGCGGGAGGGCCCACTCCGCCGCCGCCTCGGCCCGCTCACCCACGCCGCCAAGCGGGCGGCCCTCGTCGGCGCGCTCTCCGCCCCGGCCATCGTGAACCGGCTGGCCGCCGCGGCTCCGTCTCCGTGCCTGATGATCGTCGGCTTCGAGGGCACGGCCGACGCCGTCCACGCCGACGCCTGGAGCGCAGGCGAGCTCCTCGCCGAGGCCGGTGGCGTCGACGCCGGCGCCGGTCCCGGCGAGCACTGGCTCGCGCACCGCTACGACGTCAGCTTCAAGCAGAGCAAGATCTACGACATGGGCGGCTTCGTCGACACGATGGAGGTCGCCGCCACCTGGGACCGCCTCGAGGGGATGTACCAGGCGGTCCGCAAGGCCTTGACCCCGTACGTCTTCGTGATGGCGCACTTCTCCCACGCCTATCGGGAGGGGTGCAGCATCTACTTCACCTTCGCCGGCTACCGGCGCGACGCCGCGCGCTCGGAGCAGCTCTACGACCGCGTCTGGCGCGTGGCGACGGACGCCGTGGTCGGCGCCGGCGGGACCGTCAGCCACCACCACGGCGTGGGCATGTCGAAGATGAGCGCGATGACCCAGGAGCACGGCCATATGCTGCGCGTCTGGCGGGCGCTCAAGGACGTGGTCGATCCCCACGGCGTCATGAACCCCGGCAAGCTCTTCCCGGAGGCGCCGAACAAGGCCGCCGAGCCGGACAGCAGCACGGTGGGCGTCGCATGATCACCTCGCACGGCCAGCCGACCAGCTACCTCGACGAGCTCCGCCGCATCGTGCCCACCGAGCAGATCGAGCCGCAGCTCGAGACCGCCGCCGACGGCGGCGCCTGGGCCGTCGAGCCGGCGACCCAGATCGAGCTGGTCGAGGTCCTCAAGTGGGCCAATGGCCGGCACGCCGCGGTCTTCACCCGGCGACCCCGGCGAAAGGACGGCGAGCTCCTCGGTCGCCGCCCGCGGATCTACCTCCGCGGCCGCCGGATGAAGCGGGTCAAGGACCTCGACATCGTCAGCGGGACGGTCACGGTCCAGTCGGGCATCGCGATGAGCGAGCTCCATCGCCTGCTGGAGGAGCGCTCGTTCACGACGGGCTTTCCGACCCGCCCGTGGCGACAGGAGTCCGTCGGCAGCGTCCTCGCCGCCGCTCTGGATGCGCACTGGGGGCCGCGCTACGGGACGATGGAGGACCAGGTGCTGAGCCTGGGCGTCGTCTTCCCCGACGGCAGCGTCGCCGGGGGGCGCGGAGCCCCGCGGAAGGCCGTCGGCCCCGACTTCGACCGCCTCTTTCTGGGCTCGCGCGGGCGCTACGGCATCATCTACGAGGTCACCCTGCGGATCTACCCGTCGGCGACCCGCGTCGCGATGAGCTACGCCGCGCCGGACCTCGCCACCGCCCTCGACGCCGTCCAGGGGGGCATCGCGCTCGGCCTCGACCCGCGGGCGATCGAGCTCCTGACCCCGGCGCCGGACCGCTCCTGGGGGCGAAAGCGGGTGGGGCTCACCGACGCGCACCCGGTGCTCGTCATCGTCGAGCCCTGGGGCCCGCTCGCCGGGCGGCCCATCTCGTGGATCGACAACCACTTCGCGGCGACGCTGAAGCGGCTCGAGCCGCCCCTCGGGTGGAACATGCACGAGGGGCTCCTGCCCGCGCCCCGCGCCTGGGCCGAGCCGGTCGTGGGCGTCCGCTGGGCGCGCCTCCGCGAGCTGGCGGTCGCCCTGGGCAACGACGTCCCGCCGGGTCTCTGGATCGTGCGCCTGAGCCGCCACGGCGGCTGGCTCAGCCTCGCGAGCGGCGTCGACGGCCCACAGGCGGACGCGGTCCGGGCCCTGGTCTCCGAGCTCCGCCCCGCCGGGCCGCTGCCGTGGGAGCGCTTCGAGGACGCGCTGAAGCGCGAGCTCGACCCCAAGGACATCCTCAACCCGACGGGGGCGTAGAGATCATGCCGCGCCGCCACACCCCGAGCCCCCTCGATCGCCAGGCCCAGGCCCTCGCGCTCTGCACCTACTGCCCGAGCTTGTGCCGTCACGCCTGCCCGGTCGCGACCGCCGAGTCGACGGACACGACCTCGCCGTGGGGGCTGGTGAGCCTCGTCGATCATCTGCGCCGCGGGCTCGTCGAGCTCGATGACGAGGTGGTCGGCCAGCTCTTCCACTGCGCGGGGTGCAGCGCCTGTACCGAGGCGTGCGTCCACGACAACCCCGTCGGCGAGCTCCTGCTCTCGGCCCGCGCCTGGGCCACGACCCGCGGCGCCAATCCGTTCCCCCGCGAGCGATTCGAGCGCCCGCCCCTCGTGCTCGACGCCATCCGCCGGGTCGAGCGCTTCGAGCGGCGCCCGGCGCTGTCGCTGCTCCCGGGGCGGGTCGCGCTCGACGCCACCCCGAAGATCATCGACACCCTGCTCGCCCTGTGCGAGCGCCTCGACGTCGACGCGATCAGCTGCGGCGAGGCGGCGGCCCTCGACGTCGGCTACGACCTCTGGTTCGCCGGCTACCACACCGAGTTCGTGGCCCAGGCGCGCAAGGTCCACGCGGCGCTCAGCGGCGCCCACGAGCTCGTCGTGATGAGCCCCGAGGCCCTCTATTGCCTCCAGCACGTCTACCCGCGCTACGGGCTCGGCTTCGAGGGCGCGCTGCTGCACACCAGCGACCTCGTCCTGCAGCTCCTCGGCAGCGCCGTCATCGAGCGCGTCGACGCTCGGGTCGCCTACCACGACAGCTGCCACCTCGCCCGGCACCTCGATCGCGTCGAGGTGCCGCGGCAGGTCCTCCGGCGGGTGCTCGCCCGGCCGCTGGTCGAGCTCGCATCCCATGGTAGGGACACCTGGTGTTGCGGCGCCACGGGCTGTCTGCAGACGACCTCGCCCGAGACGACCCGCGCCCAGTCGCGGGCCGTCGTCGCCCAATGTCGGGAGGCCGGCGTCGAGCGGGTCGTGAGCTTCTCGCCCGAGTGCGTGGCGTCCCTGCGCGAGGTCGCGCCGCCGGAGCTCCGGGTCGACCACGCGGTGACGCTCGTCGCCGAGGCCATCATCGGAGACACCGCAGCCGGATGAGCCGCCCAGACACCATCGCCATCGTCAACGAGCGCGCCGGGGCCGGCGCCATGGCCGACACGTTCCGGCGCCTCGAGCACGACCTCGAGGAGATCGTCGGCCGCTTCGACGTCGCCTTCACGGACTATCCCGGCCACGCCATCGAGCTGACCCGCGACGCGCTCCTCGACGGCTACGCGCGCGTCCTCGTCGGCGGCGGCGACGGGACCGTCAACGAGGTCGTCAACGGCTGGTTCGACGCCGAGGGGAACAGGCTCTCCGAGAGCGCCCGCCTCGCCCTCGTCACCGGCGGCACCGGCGGCGACTTCCGCAAGACGGTCGGCGCGCGGACCCGCGAGAACGCCCTGCGCCTGCTGCGCGAGGACCGCGTCGTCCCGACCGACGTCGGGAGGGTGACCTTTCGGGGCGAGGACGGCGCCGACGTCACGCGCTACTTCGCCAACATCGCGAGCTTCGGGCTCTCCGGGGCCACCGTCCGGCGAATCCCCAGCTTCAAGCGCTACGGCGGCGGAATCGCCTATGTGGGCGCGACCCTGCGCGCCATGTGGGGCTGGCGGAACCCCGTCGTGCGCCTCCGCTTCGACGGCGAGCCGGGCCCGAGCGGCCCGATGTGCACCGTCGCTGTCGGCAACGGCCGCTACTTCGGCGGGGGCATGATGGTGTGCTCCACCGCCGAGCTCGACGACGGCGCGCTCACCGTGGCGATCCTGGGCGACCTGAGCCGCTTCGAGCTCATCCGCATGACCGGGACCATCCGCGATGGTCGCCATGTGAAACACGACAAGGTCAGCCTGCACGACGTCCGCACTGTGGACGCCGAGGCAGACACCCCGGTGTATCTCGACGTGGACGGCGAGGCGCTCGGCATGCTCCCGGCGCGCTTCGAGGTGCTCCCGGCCGCGCTCCCGATGGTGCGATGAAGCGAAGCCAGAAGACCTCCGGCGCTCGGTCGAGCGCGAAGAAGAAGGCCCGGCCCCAGCGCTCCGAGGAGGCGGCGTCGCCAGCTCCCGTGCCCGCCGAGGTGCCGGAGCGCCCCCGGACGCTCCGGCACCTCGGCCTGTGCGTCCTGTCCGGGGTCCTGATCTTCCTGTCGTTTCCGTTCACGACCCAGCCCGACTCGAACTGGTGGCCGCTGGCCTGGTTCGGCCTCGTCCCGTTCCTGTGGGCGCTGCGCGGCGCGATCACGACCAGGCGCGCCTTCTGGTACGGGGCGGTCGCCGGCCTCGTGACGAACTTCGGCGGGTTCTGGTGGATCTCCGAGGTCGTCCGCGATTTCGGCCACATGCCGGCCTACGTCGCGTGGCCCGTCGCCGGGGTGAACGCCTTCTACCAGGGGCTGATGTTCGCCATCTTCGCCTGGTTCTACGTGCGCTTCCGGCCCCGCTCGGGGCGCGCCAACCTCTTCGCCATCGCCGCGCTCTTCACCTTCGTGGAGTTCGTCTTCCCGCTCATCTTCCCGTGGTACCTCGGCAACGGGCAGTACCGCTTCATCGCGGCCATCCAGATCGCCGACATCACCGGCGTCATGGGCCTGACCTTCACGATGGTGGCCTTCAACGCGGCGCTCTTCCGGGTCGCCGAGTGGCGGCTCGCCGGGGCGCCGCTGCCGCTCCGGCAGGTCGTCGGCGCGCTGGGCGTGACCGCCGCGGTCCTCGTCTACGGGGTGATCCGGATCAGCTCCGTCGACGCCGCCATCGCCGAGGCCGAGACCATGAAGCTCGGGATGGTCGAGGCGGACATCGGGATCTGGGAGAAGGAGGCCAAGGGGATGGGCCGGCGCGAGCAGGCGCTGACCCTCCACAAGAACCTCCTCGTCCACCAGGAGATGTCGCGGGAGCTGGCGCGCCAGGGGGCGGACCTCATCGTCTGGCCCGAGTCGAGCTACTTCCCCCTCGAGGACCCCTTCATCAAGCGGCAGGACCGCTTCGCCCTCGGTCTGGGCGCCGACGGGGCCCTGCTCACGTGGCGCCACCATCCGGCCGCGAGCGCCTTCTCCTGGAGCGTCCAGAGCCCCCACGCCCTGGCCGACGCCGGCGCGAAGGGCCTGACCGCGCTCGCCGCCGAGCGGGAGGACGCCTGGGTCGCGGTCGGTGACGGCGGCGCCGGGGTCTTCGGGGACGCCCACGCCGTTCATCCGCTGAAGACCGGCACGACCGAGATCCTCCGCGGCGTCGACGTGGTCAACATGCCCGGCTACCGGCCGCACGCCGACGGCGCCGAGGTGTCCATCTGGGCCGTCGGCGACGGGGGGACCATCGTCAGCGGTCACCCCGACGGCCTCGCCCCGGTGGCGAGCCCGGTGACGAGCCGCTTGAACGACGTGGCCCTGAGCACCGGGCGCGACGGCGTCATCGTCGGTGACGCTGGCGTCGTCCTGGCGTTGGGGGGCGCCGACGCCAAACGAGTCGACGTCGGCACGACGCGCGACCTCTACGCCGTGTGGTCGCGCCGCGGCGACGCAGAGGCCGTCGCCGTGGGGCAGGGCGGCGTCATCGTCACCCCCGACGAGGCCGGGAAGTGGCAGGCCTCGCAGCCCTTCGACCGGACGCTCCGGCACGTGACCGGCGCCGACGACGGCAGCGTGGTCTACGCGGCCGGGCAGGGCGGGGCGATGCTCCGCCGGGACCGTGGCCGCTGGGCGGTCGAGACCTTCCCCGGGACCGCTGATATCACCGCGCTCGGGCTCGACGCGCGCGGCGTCCCCCTCGCCGCCGACGCCGCCGGGGGGCTCTTCCGCCGCGACCCCGCGGAGGGGTGGCGACAGCTCGAGGCGCCCGGCCTCGGGGTCGTCCGCGCCATCACGCCGCTCCCCTACGTCGAGTCCCTCCCGCTCCCGCGGGGCGTCCGCTACGTCTGGCAGGGCCGCGCGCCGCTGCCGGACCTCACGACCTTCATGGCCGACCCGACCGTCGAGTTCGGCGCCGTCTCCTCGGCCGACATGAGCGCGGTCCAGCGCGACTACACCACGCCGGTCCTCTTCGGCGGCATCACCTGGGAGCCGCCCGCGGACGGCACCGGTCACCGGGTCAAGTACAACACCGCGGTGATGCTCGACGAGATCGGCCGCGTCGTCGGGACCTACGACAAGGTCTATCTCCTGGCCTTCGGCGAGTACATCCCCTTCGGCGACCTCATCCCCGAGCTGTACGAGATGCTCCCCGAGTCCGGCCGCTTCACCGCCGGGACCGAGGTGCGCGCCTTCCAGTGGGGGCAGCGGCGCATCGGCGTGATGATCTGCTACGAGGACATCATGCCGAAGTTCACCGGCAAGCTCGCCGACAAGGACCCGAACATCATCATCAACGTGACCAACGACGCGTGGTTCGGCCGCACGAGCGAGCCGTATCTGCACCTCGCGTTGGCCATCTTCCGCGCGGTCGAGAACCGCCTCGTCCTGGCGCGCGCCACGAACACCGGCGTCAGCGCCATCATCGATCCGGTCGGGCGCATCACCGCCCAGACCCGGCTCACCGACGCCGAGGCGACCCTGGAGACGGTCCCGCTCATGAGCGGCGAGACCTTCTACGGCCGCGTCGGAGATCTGTTCAGCTGGGCCCTGGCCCTGGCGTTGATCGCATACGGCGTCCTGGTCCGGCGCCGGGAGCGCCGCGCCGAACCCCGTGGGGAGAACGCATGACCGCCATCGTCGACGAGGAGCTCGAGGGCTACGCCGCCGATCACACCGAGGTGCTGTCCAGCGTGTACTGGCGCCTCCAGGAAGAGACGTACACCCGCATGTCGTCACCGACGATGCAGGTCGGCCGGGTCGAGGGGCGCCTGCTGAAGCTCCTCGTCCAGATGTCCGGCGCGAAGCGCGCGGTCGAGGTCGGGACGTTCACCGGGTACTCGGCGCTCAGCATCGCCGAGGGGCTCCCCGAGGACGGGAGCCTGACGACCTTCGACAAGGACCCCGTCGCGACCGAGATCGCGCGTCGCTACTGGGCGGAGGCGCCGTGGGGCCACAAGATCGAGCTCCGCCTGGGCGACGCGCGGGCCGAGCTCGCGAAGCTCGTGGGCCCCATCGACTTCGCGTTCGTCGACGCGGACAAGACCGCCTACCGCTTCTACTGGGACACGCTGGTCGACAAGCTCCGCCCCGGCGGGGTCATCGTGGTCGACAACGTGCTCTGGAGCGGGCGGGTGCTCGCGCCGGAGCGCGAGACCGACCAGGCCATCGTCGCCTTCAACCGGCACGCGGCCGCGGACCGGCGGGTCGAGAAGGTGATGTTGACCGTCCGTGACGGGATCCTCGTCGCCCGCAAGCGCTGAGAGAGCCGCCGTTCGGGCCCGGCGGAGGCGCCTCACCGCCCCCGCGCGGCCAAATGAAGAGCGGTTGAAATCCTCCCAGGGCCTGCTACCTTGCGGCGGAGCGGGGCTCCGTCTCGCCCCTTCCCAGCATCACACGAGCCGCCATTCGCGCCAGGGAGTCGCCGGTGAGCCCTTGGATAGCCTACGGGGTGTCGACCCTGGTCGCCGCGACGTCGCTCGTCGCTCTGCCCGCCGCGCCGAGCCGCGCCGAGCCCTGGCAGCCGCGGACCTTCCGGATCCTCCCCGAGGAGCCCGACGAGGAGCCGGTCTTCGTGGTCGTGCGCCCCGAGTATCGCGTGCGCTTCATCGGGATCGACCCGCTCGAGCTCAACGGCACGGTCGCTCAGGGCGTCCGCTGGGCCGAGCAGCGCCTCCGCCTCGAGGGCTCGGTCGGCCTCCGCGGGGTCGGCGCCATCCACATCCAGGCCGACGTCCTCGACGGGGTGCTCTTCGGTGACAACGGCGAGTTCGGCAAGAGCCCCGAGCCGACCTCGGGCCTCGGCATCGCCTCCCGCCAGGCGAACCTCGCCGGGTGGCGCGTGGGGCTCCTGTCGGGCGCCGACCCGCTGCAGGTCGACTCCTACGGCCCGGTCCTGCAGGACATGGCGCCGGTGAACATCAACTACCTCTACGGCGAGGTCCTGCTGCCGATCGGGATCCTGCGCATCGGCCGCCAGCCCATCAACGAGGGCGGGACCATCTCGCTCAACGACGGCCTCAGCGGGCGCAACACCTGGGGCGCCAGCTACTTTCACGAGTCGGCCGACCGCGTGCTCTTCGGCACCAAGATCTCGGAGCTCTTCAACCTCATCGCCGAGGGGCCGAGCTACCAGTTCGACAAGAGCTTCGACAACGGCGTCTTCCTCGGGCTCGTCTGGGACTTCCTCGTCGACGACTCGATCAGCACCCGCTCGGACGACCTCAACAGCTTCTCGGCCCAGCTCGACTTCAAGTGGAAGCGCCCCGAGATCCTCGGCCCCGATTGGGGCCCGATGCGGCTCACGGCGACGCTCACCTACCGCTGGGACGAGCGCTTCAACACCTCCATCTTCGCGCTCCCGATCCGCGGGGTCTTCTCGGTCGGCGACCTCCACGTCACCGGTGAGATGACCTACATCACCGGCACCACGCGCGAGCTCGCCGCCGGCTTCTCGGCGCTGACGAACTCGCCGGTCACGGATCAGGACGTGCGCCTCCTGGCGAGCCGCGTCGAGGCGACCTACGCCCTTGGCCCGGTGACCTTCGAGCTCGAGTGGGGCTTCGCCGGCGGCGACGACGATCCCCGCTCGACCAACACGCTGAAGACGACGTCCTGGCCGCGCGACACGAACCTGGGGCTCCTGATGTTCGAGCACACGCTGGCCTTCCAGTCGGCGCGGTCGGCGGCGGTCGGCATCGAGAACCTGCGCAAGCTCGACGCCGACAGCTTCCCGCTGACCGAGGTCGCGACCGAGGGCCGCGTGACCAACGTCAACGCCATCTTCCCGCAGGTCTTCTACGACCCCATCCCGGAGCTGCGCTTCAAGCTCGGCGTGCTCTTCGCGTGGTCGGCGGCCGACGTCGTCGACCCGATCCAGACGCTGCTGCGCTTCGACGGGACCGACGTCGCCGACGACGCGGTCAACTACAATGGCGGAAAGCCCGGGAAGTACTGGGGAACCGAGTTGGATCTGGGGGTCGAGTGGCGCTACCGTGACTTCTTCGAAGCGGCGCTCGAGTTCGGCTACCTCGCGCCCGGCGACGCCTTCGAGGACGAGAACGGCGACGCCGTCAGCTCCTGGATGCTCGAGTCGCGGTTCACCTTCCGGCTGTGAACCACGGAGTCATCGCAATGTCGCACATCTCTTTCGCCGCCCTGCTCGCGTTGCTCCCGTTCGCCGCGTGCGACGGCTACGACCCGCCGCCGTCCACCAGCCTCGTCCAGCCCTCGGACGGCCTCTGGACCCAGAACACGCCGGTGCAGCTCCAGTTCTCGGAGCCGATCGCCACGGACTCGCTGGTCGTGACCGTCTGGCCCTACGAGCTGGACGAGGAGGGCGACCTCCGCCCCGGCACGGCGCCCCTCGTCGACGGGTGCACGGTCGCGACGTCCCCGTGCGGGACCTTCGAGATGGCGCTCGACGACGCTCGCACCGAGCTGACCATCACCGTGAACGAGACCTTCGCCGACAGCGAGGGCGTCCCGCTGATCCTCGAGGTCCACGCAGGGCTGCGGGACGCCGCCGGCCGGACGCGGCGCGTCGACGACTGGTTCGACTTCCAGATCAGCCCCCTGTGCGGAAACGACCCGGTCGACATCGATCTCCAGACCGGGGTCATCTCGCTGACGGCCAACCTGCAGGTGCTCCCGATCTGGCTCCACCTCTACATGGACATGGCCATCGACCCGGAGACCGGGCTCGCGACCGTCGTCGGGAGCTTCGCCAAGGTGACCGAGGGCCTGCCGACGAACTACAACCACCCCGACGGCTTCTGGCTGCCGCTGGACGTGGCGGGCTGGTCGGTGACCTTCGACGGCTGCCTCATCGACCGCAAGGACGGGACCTTCTTCTTCCAGAGCGACCCCTTCGACGTGAACATCACCGTGCTCAACACGATCCCGGTGACGCTGGCGGGCTTCCAGGTCCAGGGCACCCTGGCCCCAGGGAGCCAGGTCGACGGCCGCGACTTCGCCTCCGGCACGCTCTCGACGACCGGCGGGTCCTTCGGCGACCCGCCGAACAACGTCGATCCGATCACGTCCGCGTGGGACGGCTTCAGCTTCCTGGCCGACGAGATCCCCGAGGGGCTCCCGCGGACCTGCGAGGCCGACCCCTGCGCCGAGATGGACGCCGAGGGGGGCGACTGCCAGCTCCCGTCGCCGTGGACCCCCGGGGCCGTCTGCCCGGCCGAGGAGTAGCCCCATGAGCCGCTCGACGCGCGGTCGGGCCCCGCGCCTCAAACCACCGGGCGCCGGGGCGCAACGCGCGAGCTTCGTCGTCTCGGCCGAGCTCGCCGGGACTCGATTGGACAAGGCGCTCGCGGCGGGCGTCGACGGGATGTCGCGGGCGACGGCGCGCAAGGTCATCGGGATGGGCGCCGTCTACCTCGGGACCCAGCGCTGCCGCGTGGCGTCGAAGCCGGTCGAGGTCGGCGACGCGCTCACGGTGACGTGGCACCCGGACGTCCTGACCCCGCAGCGCTTCGAGCTGAAGGTCGTCCACGAGGACGCGCGAGTCGTGGTCGTGGACAAGCCCGCGCACCAGCTGTCCTACGGCAGCGAGCTCGGCGACGTCGGCTCCCTGAGCTACGCGCTGAGCCGCCGATACGGGGCCGAGGCGACGCTGATGCATCGGCTCGACAAGCCCGCGAGCGGGCTCCTCGTGGTCGCGCGGGACGCGGGGGCGACGGCGGCGCTGACGCCGCAGGTCAGAGAGCACCGCATGAGCCGGAGCTACCTCGCGATCGCGGCCGGCGTGCCCACTCCCGGGTGGTGTGAGACGCCGCTGGTCAAGGACGGCCGCAAGGTTCGGCCGGCGGGCCCCGGCGAGGACGGGATGCCGGCGCGGAGCCACGTCGAGATCCTCCGCGAGGACGGCGGGGCGAGCCTCGTGCGCGTGACCCTCGAGACCGGGCGGACCCACCAGATCCGCGTACACATGATGAGCCTCGGCGCCCCGCTCGTCGGCGATCGGATGTATGGCGGACCGAGCGCATCGCGGGTGTGTCTCCACGCGGCCCACCTGGGCTTCACCCACCCGGACGGCCGCGCGCTGAGCTTCGACTCGGCGCCCCACGCCGACTTCTGGGAGGCGGCCGGCTGGAGGCCTCCGGGCGACCTTGACCTGGCGTAATCGGCGCCAATCGTGTACGCGTTCCGCCCCACCCCGGGGCATGGAGCCGAGCCAGTGTCCGAGTCACGCGCCAAGATGGCCTACGCCGACGCCGAGGGCCGCATCTACGAGCACCCCGAGCTGGAGATGCTCGGCTGGGACGGTGAGTGCTGGCGGCCCCTCGAGGCCGAGGAGCTGACGCCGCTGCCCGAGGGGAGCGACCTCTTCAGCCTCCCCGGTCGCCTCGCGGCCGGCCACGACCCGGTCCGGGACGAGGTCGTCGTCTTCGACGAGCCAGGCATGACGGCGGTGAGCTGCTTCATCGCGCCCGCGTACCTGCGGACCCTGCTCCCGGCCTACTCGAGCCTCGACGACGCGCCGGCGCTGCCGCTCTTCGCGTACAGCGCCGTCGGGATCCGCGACGGCGAGATGGTGACCGCCACGGTCCGCGTCGACGAGGACATCCGCCAGGATCCCTTCCGCTTCGACGTCGACGACATCGCGAAGCGGGTCGCTGCGCGGCGCGAGGCGCACCCCGAAAACCGCCTCATCACGCACCTCGAGAACTGCGCGCTGACCTACCACTGCCGCGCGGCGCAGAACTACTTCCTCGACCGCTTCGAGGCGCCGCTGCCGGCCGCGCCGACCTGCAACGCCTTCTGCGTGGGCTGCATCTCGCTCCAGCCGAAGGGCGGCGACGACCAGGCCGTGGCCGCCCACGACCGCATCGACTTCGTGCCGAAGGTCGACGAGCTCGCGGAGGTCGCCCTCGGGCACATCGCCCGGGTCGGCGACGACGCAGTGGTCAGCTTCGGGCAGGGCTGCGAGGGCGAGCCCATCAACCAGCCGCTCGAGCTCGAGGGGACGGTCCGGGCGATCCGTCGACAGACCGATCGCGGGATCATCAACCTGAACTCGAACGCCTCGCGCCCGGACGTCATCCGGCGCCTGGTCGACGCCGGGCTCGACAGCCTCCGCATCTCGACGAACAGCGCGCGCCCGGAGGTCTGGGCGGCCTACTACCGGCCGGTCGGCTACGACTTCTCGGCCGTGCGCGAGTCGGCGCGCGTCATCCGCGACGCCGGCCGCTACCTGATGCTCAACTACTTCGTCTTCCCGGGGGTCACCGACACCCAGGCCGAGCTCGACGCGCTCTCCGCCTGGATCGACGAGGCCCGGGTCGACATGGTGCAGCTCCGCAACCTCAACCTCGACCCCGAGGTCTACCTCGAGAAGGTCGCCGCGGTGGGCGGCACGGGTGAGCCGATGGGCCTCCTGCCGTGGCTCGGCCGGCTACGAGAGCGGTTCCCGGAGCTCACGTTCGGCTACTTCAACCCGCCTCGGCGCAAGATGAGAACGTTGGGAGGTCGCGATGCCGATCTACGAGTATCGATGTGAGAGCTGCGGGCACGAGCTCGACAAGCTCCAGTCCTTCAGCGACGAGCCGCTCGTCACCTGCCCCGCCTGCGACGCGGACGAGCTCAAGCGCCTCATCAGCCAGACGAGCTTCCACCTCAAGGGCAGCGGCTGGTACGTGACCGACTACAAGAAGGGCGGCAAGACCGGGTCGACCACGGCGGCCTCCTCGGACTCGAAGTCGAACGGCGACGGCGCGTCGAGCTCGTCCACGAAGAGCGAGCCCGCCGCCAAGAGCGACAGCGGCTCAAGCGCGACGACCTAATCTGGGCGTCTCGTTCCGGACTCGCGTGTAGCCAGCGTCAGCAGAGCCTGAACCTCTCCCGCTGTACTCGGCGCACGTGCAGAACGAATGAACCACGGAGACACGAAGGACACGGAGCGGGATCTCCGTGTCCTTCGTGTCTCCGTGGTTCAAATCGCGGCGCGTCCATCCCGCTGGTCGACGGAGCCGCCGTCGCCTGTCCCGTTGGCCGACAGAGCTGCCGTCGCATCAGCGGCGCTCAGCGCTCCTTTTTAATCCGGAGCACGCTGACGAGGTAGTAGTTGTCGGAGTAGGCGTCCTCGACCCGCTCCATGTCAAGCCGCACGCGGTAGTCGGTCTTGCGGAGCTCCTCGAAGAAGCTGCTCGCGATGGGGCGGCCGGGCTCTGCCAGGAACGCCGTCCGGCCCGGCGTGAGGTTGTCGCGCAGGATCCGGAAGACGTGCTCGAAGTTGTCCTGCGCGTAGAGCACGTCGGCCATGATGATGCTGCCGACCGGACCATCGAAGCGGTCGTGCTTCCAGTCGAACTCGAGCGGGCGGACGTGGGTGAAGCCGTTCTGCAGCGCGTTGAAGCGGGCGAAGCGGAGCGCCTCGGGGTTCGAGTCCGCGAGCGTCACCCGGGCCCCCTTGGCGGCGGCGCCCAGGCCGGCCGTCCCCAGCCCGCAGTTCAGCTCGACCGCGTCGACGCTGCGCATCCGGACGCAGTGCCCGAAGTAGCTCGCCATGGCGCGCGAGCTCGGCCACAGCTCGGCCCAGTTCACCTCGCCGATCGAGCGCGACTCGGGTGAGGGCGCGAGCCCGTCGCGACCGTGGAGGAGCTCGGCAGACTCGAGGCGCGATCGGGTCGAGCGCGCGGTCGCGCGGGTGAGGAACGAGCCGTCCAGCTCGGGTCCCGTGATCTTGAGGATTTTGGGACCGGCGTCGACGTTGTAGTCGCGCAGCTCGTAGTCCTGCGCGAGTCCCCCGCGTAGGCGCGAGAGCTCTTGGCTCGACACCGCGCGTCGCCTCATGACCACTCCTGTGCCCGGCAGCGACCATCGGCTACGATCTCGCCATCGCGACGAGCCCCGCCAGTGGCCGTCCTCGGTGTGCCCGATGCTCGACAGATCATCACGAACGAGACAATACCACATCGTCAAAATGGACTGAACAGGTCCCATTTGCGGTTCCTGTCGAGACCGACCCAGCGGTCACGTCGACACTGGTCGGTAGCGGGCGCGCGCTCTGGCGAAGGCCGCCGTTGACGCCGTCGGCCGCGCCCCGGTATCACCGTGCCGTGATCGCCGACCCGACCAGCGGTGTCGCCGCCCGGCTCACGCTCGCGACCTCCGCGGCGCGGGAGGCGGGGCGGCTCCTCGAGCGCTACTTCGGCCGCCTGCGGGAGGTCGTCAAGAAGGGCGCGATCGATCTCGTGACCGAGGCCGACCGCGGCGCCGAGGCGCTCCTGGTCGAGCAGATCGCGCGCGCCTTTCCGCACGACACGATCCGCGGCGAGGAGAGCGGGGTCGTCGCCGAAGGGGAGAGCGGCTGGACCTGGCTCGTCGACCCCCTCGACGGGACCACCAACTTCGTCCACGAGCTGCCGTGGTTCGCGGTCAGCGTCGGGGCGACCTACCGCGGCGTGCCCGCGCTCGGCGTCATCCACGCGCCGGCGCTCGGTCAGCTGTGGAGCGCAGCGAGCGGGCAGGGCGCGACCCTGGATGGGCGGCCGATCCGCGTCAACGACACGCCCGTGGTCGGGGACGCCCTCCTCGCGACGGGCTTCCCCTACGACCGCGCGACGTCCGCCGAGGCCCTCGTCCAGCCGGTCGCGCGCGCGCTCCAGCGCTCCCGAGGGCTCCGGCGCATGGGGGCGGCGGCCCTCGACCTCGCGCGGGTGGCCGACGGGACCTTCGGGGGCTACTGGGAGCCGCGGCTCAAGCCGTGGGACCTCGCCGCCGGGATCGTCCTCGTGCGAGAGGCCGGCGGGCGGGTCACCGACTTCGACGCCGGCGACGAGATGCTCGTCAGCGGTGACGTCGTCGCGACCAACGGCGCGCTCCACGACGCGCTCCTCGCGATCGTCCACGGGGATCGGGACCCGCGGTGAGCCCGCGCCGCCTCGCGCTGCTCGTCGCCGTCTCCAGCCTGCTCGCCACGGCCTGCGCTCGGAGCCCCCGGCAGGTGGCGTGGGACGCGGCCTGGGCCGACGCCCTGGACGACGACCAAGCGAGCGCCGCGACAGCGCGACGCTGGGCCGAGCTGGCTCGGACGGCGCCCCGGCAGGTCGACGCCGCGGCGGCCGAGCTCGCGCGCGGGGACGCCCTCGCCGAAGCTGGGGACGAGGTCGGCGCGGTCGAGGTCTGGGGGCGTCTCGGCGAGGACGCGCCTCTGCGACCGAGCCGCGCGCGGGCGCACTACGAGATCGCGCGCCTGGCCGAGCGCACCGGGCGCCTGGTCGCCGCGGTCCGCATCTATCGGCGCTTGGTGCTGACGTATCCGGAGCTGATGCCCGGCGAGCGAGCGCTGACGCACCTCGAGCGCATCTTCGAGGCGCGCGGCCGGCGCGGGGTCTCGGCGCACCTGGCGTGGACGCGGTCGATCTATCCACGCCTCCGCCACACCAGCCTGGCCGACAACCTCGTGTTCTACCCGGCGCGCCTCGCCCATCGGCGCTTCCTGGAGACGGGCGATCCCGCCGCGGCGGAGCTCGCCGAGCGGCTCTACCGCCAGATCGACTCGGACCACCCGTGGAGCGGGCTCTGGAACGACGCGTGGTGGCAGCGCTCGCTCCTCTATCACCGGCAGGGGCGTTACCTCGAGGAGATCGCGGCGATCCGGCGGATCCAGAGGACCTTCGAGCAGATCAGCCTCTTCGGCCACGACCAGCACGTCTACTACTCGCGCGGGCAGCTCCGGATCGCCCGGCTCCAGCGGGTCGAGCTCGACGACCCGGGCGCGGCGGCCGCCAGCCTGGCGCGCTACGTCGCCGTCTACGTCGACAGCATCCGCCGGGACGACGCGCTGTACTGGCAGGCCTGCGCCCTCTTCGCCGCCGGCGAGGCCGAGCGCGCCGAGGCCGTCGTCGCCACCCTCGAGCGCGAGTACCCGGAGAGCAAGTACCTGGCGTGGACCGACCGCGCTCGGGCCGAGCCCGCGAACCCACGCTGCATCCCCATCGATCTCGTCGCCGACGAGGACCCGCCGTGAGCGGCGCCGTCGCCATCCGCTGCGAGGGGCTCGGCAAGCGCTTCGACGGCACCTGGGTCCTGCGTGACGTCAATCTCGAGGTGCGCCGCGGCGAGGTCCTGGGGCTGATCGGGCCTGGCGGTCACGGTAAGAGCGTGCTGCTGAAGTGCCTCGCGGGGCTGCTGTCCCCGGACGCCGGCCGCGTCCTCGTCGACGGCGAGGACCTCGCGCGGCTCGGGCCCCTCGGCCTCGCCCGCGTCCGCGAGCAGTACGGCTACGTCTTCCAGAACTACGCCCTCTTCGACTTCATGACCGTCCGCGACAACGTCGCCTTTCCCCTCGTTCAGCAGGCTCACCTCAGCGCCGAGGAGATCGACGGCCGGGTCGCGTCGCGCCTGTCCGAGGTCGGCCTGGGACACGCCCTCGACCTCCTGCCGCGCGAGCTCTCCGGCGGGATGAAGAAGCGCGTCGGCCTGGCGCGCGCGACCGTCGGCGAGCCCGCGATCCTGCTCTACGACGACCCGTCGGCCGGGCTCGACCCGGTCACCTCCTCGAAGATCTTCCAGCTCATCGCGCGCATGCACCGGGCCGACGCCGCGACCGTCGTCGTCAGCCACGACATCGACCGCATGCGGGCCGTCTGCGACCGTTACGTCATGCTCGACCACGGCCAGCTGGTGTTCGACGGCCCCGAGGACGCCCTCGGCGGGGCGCCTGATACCGTGCGCGCCTTCTTCCACGACGCGGCCGCGACCCAACGCCGAGGGGGCGCCTGATGCGGTCCCTCGTCACCCGCCCCCTCGCGACCGTCGGCCAGGCGTGGCTCGCGCTCGCGGCGACCCTCGGCGGGGCGACGATCCTGCTCGGCCGGATCCTGCGTTCGTTGGTGCCGCCGCGCTTCGACCGCGACGAGACCTGGCGACAGCTGTACGGCGTCGGCGTGAAGAGCGCCGGGATCGTCGTCGTGACCGCGCTCTTCGTGGGCGCCATCATGGTGATCCAGTCGGCCTTCTACGTCCGCCGCACCGGCGCCACGAGCCTGCTCGGCTACGGCGTCGGCTTCACCGTCTTCGCCGAGATCGGGCCGATCCTCATCGGGCTCATGTTCAGCGGCCGGGTCGGGGCGAACAACACGGCCGAGCTGGGCACGATGGTCGTCACCGAGCAGGTCGACGCGCTTCGGACCCTCGCCATCGACCCGATCCGTTACCTCGTCGTCCCGCGCTTCATCGCGATGATCGTCATGATGCTCATGCTCATGGCGCTCGGCGACGTCTTCGCGGTCATCGGCGCGACGTTGACGGCCGACGCGCTCATCGGGATCGACCCCCAGGTGCTCATCGACAGCCTCCTCGAGAGCCACCTCCTCGACGAATATCTGCTCGGTCTCGGCAAGGCCCTCTGCTTCGGGGTGTCCATCAGCGTGCTCTCGTGCTGGTACGGCCTCGGCGTCCGCGGCGGCGCCACCGGCGTCGGCCGCGCGGTGAACAACTCCGTCGTCGCCAACGCGGCCGCCATCTTCTTCATCGACTTCGTCATGGGCTGGCTCTTCCCGGTGGGCCTGTGAACGCGCGCATCGGGCAGGGCTTCGGCGCCGTCGGCGCGCCGGTCGTGGCCGTCTGGCGCCACGGTTGGGCGATCTACAGCGTCTTCGCGCAGGTCGTCTGGGCGATCGTCACCGGCGCCATCCGATGGCGAGAGGTCGTGCGGCAGGCCTACCTCATCGGTAACCGCTCGCTCTTCTTCATCACGGTGACCCTGGGGTTCCTCGGGCTCATCTCCGTCTACCAGGTCGCCTCGCAGATCCAGCGGATCCTGCCCGACTTCACGATGATGGGGCCGGCCTTCATCCAGCTCATGTGGCGCGAGTTCGCGCCGACCATCACCGGGCTCATGGTCGCGACCCGGGTCGGCAGCGGCATCGCCGCCGAGATCGGGTCGATGGTGGTGACCGAGCAGGTCGACGCGCTCCGGATGTGCAACGCCGACCCGGTCCGCTACCTCATCGTGCCGCGCACGGTCGCGAGCGCGGTGATGCTGGTGATGCTGACGATCTACGCGGTGTTCGTCGCGACCCTGGCCGGGATGGCGCTGGCGGACGTCGTCTTCAACGTCGACCCGTCGACCTTCGTGTCGTTCCGGCTGGTCACGACCGCGGATGTCGCTCTCGGCCTCGCCAAAGCGCTGTCCTATGGCTTCTGGATCCCCATCGTCGCCGGCCAGGCTGGGCTCTCGGCGACGGGCGGCTCCGCTGGCGTCGGCTGGGCCACCACCCGCGCGGTCGTCAGCTCGAGCTTCGCGGTCATCCTGCTCGACTTCATCATCTCCGGCTTCGGCTATGTGGTGCTCAACCTCTGACAGGTCCGTGACAGCGACGTGATCGAGTTCATCGACATCCACAAGAGCTTCGGCCCCAAGCACGTCCTCCGAGGCGTCTCGCTCACCGTCGACGAGGGGCAGGTCCTCTACCTCATCGGCAGCTCGGGCGCCGGCAAGAGCGTGCTCGTCAAGCACCTCGTGGGGCTCCTCAAGCCGGACTCGGGCCGCATCATCCTCGACGGCCGCGACATCACCTGGCTCCGCGAGGACGAGTTCTACGCGGTCCGAAAGACCTGCGCGATGGTCTTTCAGAACTCCACGCTCTTCGACTCGATGAGCGTCCTCGACAACGTCGCCCTGCCGTACCGCAAGCACCACCGGCTCAGCCGGGCCGACGCGAGCCGGAGAGCCAGGGAGAAGCTGGCCCTCGTCCACATGGAGCACGCCGCGCGGCGCTTCCCGGGCGACCTCGGCGACGGGCTCCGAAAGCGCGTCGCCATCGCGCGGGCGCTGACCCTCGACCCCCAGTTCGTCATCTTCGACGAGCCGACGACCGGCCTCGATCCCGTCGCCGCGGACAACGTCGACGACCTCATCCGCTCGCTCCGAAACGACACCGGGGTGACCTCCATCGTGGTCAGCCACGATCTGCGGAGCATCTTCAGCGTCGCCGACCGCATCGCGATGATCTACGACGGCCACATCCGCCTCGACGGAACCCCCGACGACTTCCGGCGGAGCGACGACCCGGTGGTCCAGCAGTTCATCAACGGGCGCCCCGACGGGCCGATGAAGATCTGAGAGGCCCCCTGGGGGGCTACTCCTTCCAGATGAACTTCCAGGGGTGGCGCTTGAGGTCCTTCATCATCTCACGGATGTCGTCGTACATCTCCTTGTCCGCGAGGAGCGCGCCGATGGTCCCCTGGCCGTCGCGGATCTTGCTGGTCACGGCTTTGACGTCGGCGATGACGGCGTCGACGTTGCCGAGCGAGCGCGCCGCGACCTCGCGCACCTCGCCGACGAAGTCCCGCCCGCTGTCGGCGAGGTCGCCGTACTTCGCCAGCGTCCGCCGGACGTCGGTGACGACCGGGCCGATGGCCTCGCGGACGTCGCCGCTGAGCGCGGAGATGTTGAGGATCGCGGTCCGCGCCTCGCTGCCGTCGCCGATGACGGCGTTGGCGGCGACGGCGAGCTTCTTGACCTCGGCCTCCACCTCGAGCAGGTCGTCGATGACCTGGCCGACCTTCGGCGAGTTGTCGGCGAGGAGGACGTCGGCGCGCTCGGCGACCTTGCGGACGGTGCGCATGGTCGCGGCGGCGTCGGAGATGATGTCGTCGAGGTTGCCCTCGTTCTTGCGCAGGAGCTCCGACAGCGACGACAGGACGGTGTTGGCGTTCATCGCCATGATCTCGAGCCGGAGCGGCTGCTCCCCCTCGACCACGGCGTCGGGGCCGAGGAGCGGCGCGTCGACGCCGCGCGGCTCGATCTCGACGTACTTCTCGCCGAGGACTCCCTGGGTGGTGATGTAGAAGCGCGCGTCTCGCCGCAGGGTCGCCAGCTTCTCGTCGGCGACGGTCAGGGTCACCCGGACCTGGACCGGGCGCCCGACGGCGGGATCGACGGCGCCGCCGCGGTAGTCGACGGCCGTCACCTTGCCCGAGGGCACGCCGGCGACCTTCACCGGGGCGCCGACCTTCAGCGCCGCCGAGGTGTCGACGTCGAGGAAGATGCGCCCGCCGCCCGACATCGAGAAGTCGCCCAGCAGCACCACGAACACGACCAGCAGCGCCACGCAGACGGTGACGAGGATGCCGACCTTGATCTCGATGGCGCGCTCGCTCACGCCGGGACCTCCCGAAGCGCCCGCCGCGGCGGGCGTGGAACGATCAGACTCTCAGTCGCGGCGCTTCGGGATCTTCGGCGGCTCGGCGACGGTGTCGAGGGCGCTGCCCGAGGTCACCGTGCGCTTGATCTCGGTCTTCTCCACCGGGAACTCCATCTGGGCCATGTTGGTGATGACCTGCTGGATGAGCCCGATCTCGAGCGCCTCGTCGCTGAGCAGCCACCAGGCGTCGCGGATGCGCGCCCGGTACTTCTTCGTGTCCATGCCGATGTTCTTGGCGATCTCCTCGTGGACGCCGTCGAGGTACTTCGTCAGGAACTCGAGCTTCGAGCGGTTGGACGGGTCGTCGCCGACCGTGCCGTAGGACGCCTCGTGGAGCATGTAGGTCGAGTGCGGGTAGCCGTAGCGGCCATCGCAGTAGGTGAGGATGATGGCGGCCATCGAGTAGGCCTTGCTCTCCACGATGCAGTTGATGGGCGACTCGACCGCCTTCATCGTGTCGATGAGGATGAGGCCGGCGTCCACCGAGCCGCCCGGGCTGTTGATGCGGATCCAGACGGGGTCGTGGCCCTGGGCGTCGTACTCGAGCAGCTGCTTCTGGGCCTTCTTCACGACGCCGAGGCTGATGGCGGCGTTGATGTCGATGACGCGGTCGCTGATGACGACCTGCTCGCCCCGGGCCGAGCTGTCGCGGCTCTGCGCGGCGTGCGCCGGGCCGCTGGCGCAGGCGGCGAGGGCGCCGACGGTCGCGAACACCGTCGCGAAGCGGAGGAAGAGAGCGGTCGCGGTCATGGAGCAATCACCTCGGGACTTGGGCCCACCATGTGTAGTGGCGCGGGCGGGTGGTGACAAGTGGGGACGCGCTTCTTTGCTGGTCGTCACGGGCGCGGGAAGCGCGCGAAGCCGATGTCGTTGTTGCGGTAGCCGAGGGTCAGGAGGATCGTGTGCTCATCGAAGTCGCCGAGCCCCGGGACCCCGCTGTCGGCGCCCAGGAACCCATAGCGATAGGAGACGCCGAGCCACAGCCCCCAGCCGTTCTTGACGTCGCCGAGGGGGATGTCGGTCCCGGCGCCGAGGTGCCAGCCGAACGCCGCGTGGAGCTCGTCGATCCCGGGGGCGTCGGCGGAAATCACCTCCACGCCGGCGCCGATCGCCAGGTACAGGGCGCCGCGCCAGAAGTTGAAGTTGTCGTTCTGCAGGTGCGCGATGAAGAAGGGGTGGAGGTGGACGGCCAGCGCGACGGAATAGCGGGCCACGTCGACCCCGGCGCCGTCACCGTCCCGGGCGGTGTAGCGGCCGGTGAGGAAGGACAGCTCGGCGTCGAGCAGCGAGAGCAGCGTCGCGAGGCGGCCGGAGACGCCGATGAGCGGGCCGGGCCCCTCGTCGGGGCCGCCGTCGGCGCGGAGCAGGAGCCCGGTATGGAGCTGGAGCCCCCAGAAGGCGCCGAAGTACTGCGCCGGGGGCTCCTCTTCGGCGGCGGGCTCGATCTCGGCGGCCCGCGCGGGAGTCGGGGCGAGGGACGCCGTGCCGAGCGCCGACAGCGCGACGAGCACGAAGGCGAGGAGGAGGTGGCGGGGCGCGCCGTCAGCGGGGCGCGCGATGCGTTGACAGATCGGGCGGCGCCACGTTCCCTTGTGCGTCATGGCTGTCTTCGTATCACATCGCGCGCTCATCGGGTTGGCCACGGCCGTGCTCCTCGTCCCCTCCGTCCAGGCCGCCCCACCGCCGGCCGCCGCGCCCGCGCCGGCCGAGCGCAGCAGCACCGGCGCCGACGCCGCCCAGGCCGCCGAGATCTTCCAGAAGTCCCTGGCGCTGAAGCGCGAGGGCAAGCTCGGGCCGGCCTGCGCGGGCTATCAGCAGGTCGTCGACCTCACCCCGCAGTTCGCGGTCGCCCAGTACGAGCTGGCGCAGTGCCTGCGGCTCCTCGGCGATCTCGACGACAAGGCCCTCGAGCACCTGAAGAAGGCCGAGGAGCAGGTCAAGCGCGCGCCGATCTACATCGAGATGGGCCGCATCGCGGAGGATCACGGCGACCGTGAGGCGGCCATCGAAGCCTACCAGACGGCCTCGAAGCTCGCGCCGGCGGAGGTCCGGGCCGTCGCCGGCCTCGCCCGCCTCGCCGTCAAGAAGGACGGCCGGAGCTCGCTCCAGAAGGCACAGCAGTACGTCGACCGCTACCCGGGCAACATCGCCGGCTGGCACAAGCTCGCCCAGATCGCCGAGGCCTGGCGGAAGTACCCGCTGGCCGAGCAGGCGCTCCGCAAGGTCGTCGAGCTGAGCCCCAACAAGCGCGCGGCCGCCGCGGCGCTGGGCGCCTTCGGCCAGCGAACCCGTCGCCGCCAGGCGGTCGAGGAGGCCAAGCGCGCGATGCGCGCCATCCGCTGAGCGGACCGTTCGACGGGCCGCTCGGAATGGTCTGGCTCTCTACGTGGGATCGTCTACGAGCAGCGACCGACGTCGCCTGTTCGGAACTTCCGGGCCATCCAGGCGTCCATCTCCAGGATGAGACCACGGATTTCCTCACGTGCGGGCCACGCCATCTCCATGCTCGGCGCCGCGTTCGTCGCCTTCGCCGGGCTGGTCCCGCCGTGGCAGCGCTTCGAGCTGGCGGCGGTCTCGGCGCGGGGCTACGAGGTCCCGCTGGTGGCGCAGATCGTCCTCGCGCTCGCGGCGCTCGTCGTCATCGGGGCGGCGCTGGGGTTGGCGACGCGGTACCGGCGTCGCTTCGGGCTGGCGACCCTCAGCGGGAGCCTCTTCATGACCGGCTGGGTCGCCGCGTCCCACGTCGAGCGCGCCGCCGGCCTCCCCGTCATGCCCCACGAGACGATCGCGATGGGGCCGGGGTGGTATCTCGCGCTGGCGGGGGCGGTCGTCGCGGCGCTGGGCGGCGTCCTCGCCGTCGTCGGCGATCGTCGTTGATCCCGGTGCGTTGCGTCGGCAGACCTCGGTCACGCCGCTGCAGGCGGAAGGGGGCGCCTGTCGTGCGCCGCAAAAGCCGAGGCTCGGCGCGCGAAAAATCGGGAACCTTCGCGCTGCGCCGTTGTCGGACCCTTCGCTGGCCGCCACAGCGCGCAGGGAGCGTGTGACGGGCGGCCCGCGCGGACCGGCTTTGTCCTTGACGCTTCAAATCCCTAGGGCTTAGTTTTCCGGCTCGAATTCGTGCACGGGACGAGTGCCTGACCTCCTAGCCGCGCCGCACAACGCTCCCCACCAGAAGGTTCAGAATGAGGGTTGGACACATCATCGCACTAGTGGGCGCCATCCTCGCCCTCGTGGGCGGAATGGCGCTCGATTGGCAGCACTTCGAGCTCGCCGACATCACGGCGAAGGGCTTCGAGGTGCCGCTGGCGGGCCAGGCCGTGCTCGCCCTGGCAGCGCTCGGGCTCCTGTCGAGCCTGCTGGGTCTCGTGACCCGGCGTCGCTACCAGTTCGCCGGCGTGACCATCGTCGCGGCGCTGTTCACGTTCGGGTGGCTTGTCTACGCCCACATGGGCAAGCTGGGCGCCTTCGAGCTGATGCCGTACGAGACGATCGAGATGCTCCCGGGCTACTCGATGGCCGTCTGGGGCGCGCTGCTCTTCTTCGTCGGCCCCCTCGTCGTCCTCGCCAGCGAGCCGGCCTGGGACCCGAAGTCGCAGTTCCTGCGCGTCGCCCTCCTGTGGAAGGACACGGTCATCCAGGAGAAGGTCCTCCAGGAGGCCTCGACCTTCACCATCGGCGACGACCTCCGCAACGACTTCATCATCCCCGAGGACAAGCTCCCGAAGAAGTTCCCGCTCTTCCGCGCGGGGCGTCGCGGGCAGTACGCCATTGGCCTGAGCCGCGAGCTCGAGGGCCAGGTGACCATCAACAACCAGACGATGCCCATCAAGGACTACGTGAAGTCCTCGACGGACAACGTCAGCGGCGTCAACTACGTGCCGGTCACCAAGGGCGACTGGGGCATGCTCGAGATGGGGGAGATGCGAGTCTTCTTCCAGTTCGTGTCGCCCGAGGCGCGCCGCCGCCGGACCGGTCTGGTCGTGTTCGAGGAGACCGTCTGGTCGTCCATCGCCATCTCGTTCTTCGCGCAGGCGACCTTCGTGATTCTGGGCGTGCTGCTCTGGAACGAGACCTTCACCCGCGGCGTCTTCGTCGAGCAGAAGCGCGAGCCCGACATCGAGGCCGCGGTCATGAAGCTCGACGAGCCCGAGACCCCGGAGCTCGAGGAGGACGCCGAGGACGAGGACGTCTCCAAGAAGGCCGGCGGCGAAGAGGGCAAGTTCGGTGACCCCGACGAGGATCCCGACAAGAAGAACAAGATCCCGCACCTCGACGCCAAGATGGTCGACAAGATCGACGTCAAGAAGGTCGGCCTCAACGACCTCCTGTCGACGAACAAGCTCGGCGGCACCGGCGCCATCAGCGAGATCCTCAACGCCAACAACAACGGCATGTCGAACAAGATCGCCGTGGCCATGGGCGGCGAGGGCAGCGACTTCCAGGTCGGCTACGGCGCTGGCGGCATGGGCTTCCAGGGTGACGGCACCGGCGGTGGTGGCGACGGCGTCGGCCGCATCATGGGCCAGGGCGACATCGACACCGGTGGTGGCCCGGGCATCCGCGCCGGCATGGGCAAGAAGGGCAAGAAGCGCGTCGGCAAGCTCAACGTCGGCAGCGGCATGTCGAAGGGCTTCTGCAAGCAGAGCCAGATCGCCAGCGTCGTGCGTCGCCGCGCCGGCGCTATCCGGGCTTGCTACGAGCAGCGCCTGCAGGTGAAGAAGGACCTCAAGGGCAAGCTGACGGTCCGCTGGACCATCAAGCTCGACGGCTCGGTGAGCGGCGTCTCGTCGGTGGGCGACACCCTCGGCGACTCCGCGACCACCAACTGCATCTTCCGCCACCTGCGCCGGATGCGGTTCCAGAAGCCCGACGGCGGCATCTGCGTCGTGCAGTGGCCGTTCGTCTTCAGCCCCGGCTGATACGCCCGTCCGAAGCGTCTACGAAGAGGCCCGGCTCAATTGAGCCGGGCCTCTTTGCGTCTGGGCGCCGGGACGCGGGCCCGCTCGTGCTGGGGGAGGCAGCGTCGCCGAGTGAGTGCCGGAACGAGGCTGTCTCAAGCGGTCCCTTCGCCAACGCCTTCGCCTTCGCCTTCGCCTTCGCCAACGCGAACGCCTTCGCCAACGCGAACGCCTTCGCCAACACCTTCGCCAACGCCTTCGCCAACGCCTTCGCCAACGCCTTCGCCAACGCCAACGCCAACGCCAACGCCTACGCCAACGCCTTCGCCAACGCCTTCGCCAACGCCTTCGCCTACGCCCACGCCTACGCCAACGCCAACGCCAACGCCTTCGCCAACGCCTTCGCCAACGCCTTCGCCAACGCCTTCGCCTTCGCCAACGCCAACGCCTTCGCCAACGCCAACGCCTTCGCCTTCGCCTACGCCTACGCCTACGCCTACGCCTACGTCTACGCCTACGTCTACGCCTACGCCTACGCCTACGCCTACGCCTACGCCTACGCCTACGCCTACGCCTACGCCTACGCCTACGCCTTCGCCTACGCCTTCGCCTTCGCCTACGCCTTCGCAAACGCCTTCGGCTCTCGCCAACGCCTCGTAGCCATGAACGACGAGACCGCGCCGCCGGTGTCCGGGGGCGCGGTCTCGTTTCTCGGAGTCGTGCGGGCTGTCGTCGGCCTCAGCGGCCGCCCTGGTCGCACTCCCGGTAGGCGCGGTTGACGAGGAGGCGCCAGGCGCGCTCGTCGCTCGTGAGCCAGCTCTCGATGGCGCTGTAGCGCTCCTGGGAGAGGCCGGCCTCCTCGACGCGGCGCTGGGGTGGGGTGAAGGAGCCCTGGCGGCGGTCACAGGCGATCGAGACGTAGGCGGTCTCGAAGCGGTTCAGCTCGTCGGCGGTCGGAGCGTCGGGATCGGGCGCTGGGGCCGGGGCGGCGCGGTGGGGCGCGGGCGTCGGGGCGGGCGCCGGCTCGACGTAGCGGCGGCGGACGCTCTCGTCCGTCCTGGCGGGCGCGGGCGTCGGCGCCGGGGTCGGCGCTGGCGCGGTGGTCGGGGGCTTCGGAGCGGCGACGTCACGGCCCTCGGGGATCGTCGAGCAGTCGATGGCCGCGGAGGTCTCCTTGTGAATGAAGAAGCACAGGCCCCGCGTACGGTCGATCAGGTAGTAGCTGTCAGCGCGGCCGAGGGGCACCACCTGGAGCTTGTCTCCGGTCGGGCTGGCGGTGGGCTCAGGCGTCGCCGTCGGGGGCGGGGTCGGCGCGACCGTCGGCGCGGGCGTCGGCGTCACCGTCGGAGCCGGGGCCTCGTCCGATCCGGAGCGGTCGCGGAGCACGGTCCGTGGCCGCGCCTCGGTGACCCGGCGGCGCTCGACCCGGACGTCGTCATCTCGGTCGTCGTCGTCGCGCGCGGTCTCGTCGTCAGGGGCGCTGTACTCGACGCTCGACCGTGACTTGTCGGGCGTGTGTCGTTCGCTCGGCGCCACGTACCCGGGCATGGGGCCACAGGCCGCCATCATCAGGGTCGCGCCGCCGATCCACAGGGCTCTCCGGAACATCTCAGCCTCCTCGCGAGGTCGCCGGTTGGCGACCGGACTTGGACGCGCCTCCGCGCCCCCGCATTCAACCGTTTCCCTCAGATTCGTCGAGGCCCGGTTCGTACCCCGCGGGTCGCGCCGCCACCAGGGCCGCGAGGTGCCGCTCGGGGTCGAGCGCCAGCCACAGGTCCACGGCGAGCTCCCGGCAGTAGTGGGGCGCGTCGAGCTCGCCCGCCATGACCCGCTCGTACTGTCGCGCGAGCACCGCGCGGATCCCCGGAGGGAGGTCGGGAGCGCTCACCAGGCGGCGGCCGACGAGCTCGAAGGACACGCTGCCGCGCCGAGCCGCGACCTCGACGAAGCGGGCGAGGGCGCGCTCGTCGGGCCAACCCTCGCGGTCGGCGTTGAGCTCCGCCGCCCACGCGTCGAGGAGCTCGTCCACGAGATGAAGCCGCTCCTCGAGGTCGCTCTCGTAGAGCTGGTCTGCGAGGGTCGGCCACAGGTGTGCCGGGACCGCGTCCATCGCCTCCGCGAGCCACAGGTCCGGCGCCAGGCGTTGGCGCCGCGGGTGGACGAGCCACCGATAGAGGGGCGCGGGCAGGGTGTCGGAGGGCTCGGGCTCGGCGCCGGCGGGGTCGTCCTGGACGAGGCGGAGCAGCGGAAGGTCCGCGACGTCCCGGCGCTCGAGGACGAGGAGCCGCCGCTTCACGGCGACCCCGCCGACGTAGCCCGACAGGGCGTTGTCGTGCGCAACCACGCGGTGACACGGGACGATGATCGGCAGCGGGTTGCGCGCGCAGGCGTTGCCCACGGAGCGCACGGCTCGCGGACGTCCGACGCGCTCGGCCAGCTCCTGATAGGAGATCGTCGCGCCGTACGGGACGCGTCCGATGACGTCCCAGACGTGCCGCTGGAAAGGCGTGCCGTGGGCGTCGAGCGGGAGCGTGAAGGCCTGACGGCGCCCTTCGAAGTAGCCTCGCAGCTCGCTGCCGGCGCGGGTCAGGAGCGGGTGGCCCTGATCGACCACAGGGGCGCCGCACGCGAGGGACTGCTCGCGGCGGACCTCATCGAGGTCGCGCCCGGCCACGTACACGACGGCGCGCAGGCCGGCGCGGTTCGCCACGAGGAGGAGCGGCCCGACCGGGCTGTCGACGACGCGTGAGGGCAGTGGCTCGCCTTGGACCACGCGTCGTCACCTCCTCGGGAGGGAGCGATTACGCTCCTTGCTGCTCCTTGGCCTCGACCTCGACGGTCTTCACCGGCTTGGCGTCCTTGTCCTCGAGCGCCTTGGCCTTCGGCGTCACGTCGACCGGGTCGTCCTTCTTGCCGCCGGACGCGTTCTTGAAGTTCCGGATCCCGCGGCCGAGCGCATCACCGATCTGCGGCAGCTTGCCGGCGCCGAAAATGAGCAAGACGATGAGGAGGATCAGGATCAGCTCCCACGGCCCGGGAGTCCCTGCCCTCAGAATCGTTTCTCCAATCACCATCGCGGTATCACCCCGGTTGTGCACCGAACGGGCGGCTCCGGGGAGCGCCCACCGGTCAGGAGTGTAGCAGACACCCCCGTGTGGAAGCGAGGATGCTGCATCGCGCCTCGGCCAGCGTCAATCATCGAGTTGCCACGGTTTCATGGCGCGCGGCCGACCGCCGGAACCCGGCTCGGACGTCGAGGACAGCGGACCCCGCGAGGCGTCCCCGCGCGCCTAATCGAACAGGCCCTTCACCTTGTCGACGGTCTTCTCGACCCGGTCGACGGCCTTACCCGGGCGCTCGAGGTTGTCCTCGATGCGGTCCTGGATCTCCTCCGGCTTTCCGAGGGCGTCCTCGATCTCGTCGACCGCCGCCTCGGGCTCGCGCAGGATCTGGTCTTCCTTGCGGGCGAGCTCGTCGAGCTTCTTCTCGGCGTCCGCCGGGTCCTTCACGTAGACCTTCGGGTCCTCGTCCTTCTTGATGTCGTCACCCCAGACGACGACCACGTCGAAGCCCTTGAGCTGCTCGATCGTGAACAGCACCGTCTTGGTCTTCGGGTGGGCGAGGAGCTCCTTGATGATGTACGCCGCGGCCTTGGAGTGCTCCGCGTACCAGATGATCGGCGTCTTGCGCGTCTTGCTGCTCTCGTCGACCCCGTCCGCCTCGTAGTTGAGCTTCTTGAGCGAGAGCATGAGGTTGTCGGTGTTCTCCTCGCCGTACTCGCCGAGGGCGTTGAGGACCTTCACGCGGGCGTAGCCGGTCAGGCGCTTGAAGGTGACGCTCGTGTCACGGATGGCCTCGAAGTCGGTGTCGGTCCGGGCGAGCTTGAGGTTGCTGGCGGCGTCGGCGTTGCCGTTGGCGGCCATGTCCGAGAGGTTCTGCAGGTACTCCGACATCTTGTCCTCGTCACCGAGGAGGGCGTAGGCGCAGGCCACGTTGTAGTGCCCCTTCGCGTAGCCGGGCGCGAGGTCGACCATCTTGAGGTAGTACTTCAGCGCCTTGTCGTACTTCTTGCCGCGGTACTGCTTGAAGCCGTACTTGAACTGGCGATCCGCGGCGCGGATCTGCTTCTTGCTCGGCTCCTCCGGGTTGAAGCGGACGCGCGCCGGGCGCTTCGGCTCCTTCTTCGTCTCGGCCTTGGCCGTGGCCGCGCCGCGCTGGGGGAGCTTGGTCACGCCGAGGCGCGCGAGGGCCCCGCGGGCGACCGAGGCGTCCTTGTCGGTGCCCTGGACGTAGAGCCGCTCGATGGCGGAGATGACCCGCCCCTTGTAGGCCCCGTCCTGCACCTCGGACACGTCCTGGTAGGCCTCCCAGAGGCGGACGCAGCGCGCGATGACCTTGATGTCGGCGGTGTCGGGGCTCTTGAACGCCGCGTCGTCGCAGTCGCCGCCGTACTTCTTCCAGTTCCCGGCGGCCGACGCCTGCGTGGCGCCGAGCGCCAGGGCGGCCAACGTCACAACGAGTGTCACGAAGAGGGTTCGCGTCGTGCGCATGGTCACTCCAGAGGTGCTGTGCCCGGGCCGCTCGGGCGGCGGCCGGGCGTCGAGTCGTTCGGCGCGGAGACACTAGCACCGGCCGCGTTTGGCGGGCAAACCCTGGCGTGCCCGGCGCCGCGACGAGCGTTGTTGACAAGTCGTTCGTGGCTCCTGAACCTAGGCGTGGTGAAGGCCATTCCCCAGCTCCTGGTGATCGGGCTCCTCGCGGTCACGGGCTGTGACAGCGACGGCTTCCAGGGTGAGCTCGTCCCCTGTCGCTGCGACGTCGAGCAGTGCACGAGCGCGTCGTGCGGCTATGATCTGCGCCTCGAGGCAGCCTGCGCAGGGCAGATCGACCACGCCGAGGTGCTCATCGACGGCCACCTCGAGGTCGGCAAGCTCGAGCCCGGCAAGGACCTGTTCCCGTGCACCCGGACCGAGCCGGGGGTGAGCTCTCAGATCATCGTCCGGGGCGGCGATTGGGTGTGGGGCCCGCTCAACGAGCGCTGCCTCGAGCCCGGCGAGACGAAGCTCCTCGTCCTGCAGTGCGTCGAGGCCGTGACGCCCTGAGCGACCGCGGAGCCCCTGGCGGAGAGCAGGGCAGGGCGAGTTTCTGGCGCGCTGACCGCTGACTGTTAACGTCGGCCCGTGTCCGCGCCCGCGTCCAGAGTGAAGCGCCCGAAGGGAGGGCGAGCCGACGCCGCGCCCGGTCGGACGCGGCGAGGCGTGTTGCGGCGTGTCGTCGTCGTCGGGGTCAAGCTCGGCCTGACGCTCGCGCTCGTCGGCGTCGTGTCCTTCTGGGGGCTCACCCTCTACCTCGACACCCAGCTGCCCGAGGTGCTCTCGGTCGCCGACTACCGGCGGACGGCGCCCCAGATGTCGCGGGTCTACGCCGCCGACGGCAGCGTCATCGCGGTGTTCCGCGTCGAGCGCAGGACGCTGGTGCGCCTCGTGGACCTGCCGCGCTTCGTTCCGGGCGCCCTGGTCGCCTCCGAGGACGAAGGATTCTACGAGCACGAGGGGCTCGACTACCTCGGGATGGTCCGCGCGATGTGGACCAACGTCCGCACCGGCCGCTTCAGCCAGGGCGCCTCGACCCTCACCCAGCAGCTCGCGCGCTCGTTCTATCTCAGCGCGGACAAGACCCTGGAGCGGAAGCTCCTCGAGGTCTTCCTGGCGCGGAAGCTCGATCACCACCTCGACAAGGAGGAGATCCTCGAGCTGTACCTCAACCAGGTCTACTTCGGTGACGGCCGCTACGGGATCCAGGAGGCGGCCCGCTACTACTTCGGCAAGGACGCCGCCGCGCTCGAGGTGGGGGAGGCCGCGGCGCTCGTGGGTCTGCTGCCGGCGCCGGACCGGCTGAACCCCTTCGCCGACCTCGAGCGCTGCCTCGAGCGGCGGGCGCGGGTCCTCGACGCGATGGCGCGGCTCGGCGAGCTGACCCCCGAGGCGGCTCGGCGGACCAAGAAGGCGCCGCTCCGGCTCGCCACCCGGGAGCAGGGCGACCCGGATCCGTACCCGTGGTTCAGCGACGTCGTGCGGCGGCGCCTCGAGGCCGCCGTCGGTCGCGAGCGTCTGCTCCGCGGCGGGCTGCGGATCCACACGAGCCTGGATCCCCGAGCCCAGGACGCGCTCCAGGCCGCGGTCGCCGCCTCGGACCTCGGCGACGCGGAGGTCGGCGCCGTGCTGATCGATCCGGCGACCCGCGGCGTACGCGCCCTCGTGGGTGGGCGTGACTTCGCGCGGTCGCCTTACAACCGCGCCGTCCAGGCGCACCGACAGCTGGGGAGCACCTTCAAGCCCTTCGTCTACGCCGCCGGGGTAGAGGCCGGCGCCTTCGGGGCCGACGCCACCTGGCCGAACCGGCGCGTCAGCTATCGGGGCGCCCGGGGAGCGTGGCGCCCAGCGAACGCCGACGGGCGCTACGACGGCGCCGCGACGGGGATCGAGAGCGCCCTGGCGCGGAGCCTCAACGTCATCGCCGTCCAGGCCCTCGCCGACGTCGGCGTCGCCAAGGTCACCGACTTCGCGCGGCGGGCGGGGCTGAAGGCGCCCATTCCGGCGAACCTCACCGCCGCCCTCGGGAGCGCGGAGGTCAGCCCGCTCGAGGTGGCCAACGCCTACACGACCTTCGCGACCGGAGGGGTCGCAGGAGAGCCGGTGATCGTCCGGCGGGTCGAGGACGCCGACGGCGTCCTGGTCTACGCCGAGGACGCCGAGACGCGGCGCGCCTTCGACGCGCCGGTCGGGGAGCTGGTCGCGCGCTGGCTGCGCGCGCCGGTGGATCACGGGACTGCCCAGGGGGCTGCCGTCGACGGCGTCGAGGTGCGCGGCAAGACCGGGACCACCGACGAGGCCCGAGACGCCTGGTTCGCCGGGTGGGCGCCCGGCGTCAGCGGGGCGGTCTGGGTCGGTCGCGACGACGGGCGGCCGATGCCCGGCGCGACCGGAGGTGGGACCGCGGCGCCGATCTTCTCGGCGGCCGTCTCGACCTGGCGGGCGTCGCGCTCCCAGCGCGGACCGACCTCGGCCAGCGCGTCGCCTTGAGCCGAGGCGGCAGGGGTGCGAGCATCGCCCCCATGCCGGAGTATCCCGACATCAGCGTCTACGTGGAGCGCCTCAACGCGGTGTTCGGAGGTCAGCGCCTCGAGGCGGCCCGGGTCGGCTCGCCGTTTCTGATGCGCTCGGTCAAGCCGCCGCTCTCGGACGCGGTCGGCCGGCGGCTGACCGGCGTCCACAACATCGGAAAGCGCGTCGTCTGGGAGCTCGAGGGCGACCTCTACCTGGTGTTCCACCTGATGATCGCCGGCCGGTTTCGCAAGAAGGAGCGCGGCGCCCAGCTCCACAAGAAGATCGGGCTGGCCGCCTTCGACTTCGAGGACGCGACGGTCATCCTGACCGAGGCGGGCACCAAGCGCCGAGCGTCGCTCCACGTCGTGGCCGGTCGGGACGAGCTCGCGGACCACGACCCGGGCGGCGTCGACCTCTTCGCCATCGATCTCGAGGCGTTTCGAGCCGCGCTGACCCGTCGGAACCACACCCTCAAGCGCGCCCTGACCGACCCGCGGATCTTGAGCGGCGTCGGCAACGCCTACTCCGACGAGATCCTCTGGGCCGCGCAGCTCTCGCCGATCGTCTGGACGACGCGGCTCGACGACGCACAGCTGGCCAAGCTCTTCGACACCTGCCGGGAGGTCCTGACCACCTGGAAGGAGCGGCTCCTCGACGAGGTCGGCGACGGCTTCCCGGACAAGGTCACGGCGTTTCACCCGAAGATGGCCATGCACGGGCGCTACGGCGAGCCGTGTCCCCGCTGTGGCGCCCCCGTCCAGCGCATCCGCTACGCCGACAACGAGACGAACTACTGCCCGCCCTGCCAGACGGGCGGCAAGCTCCTCGCGGACCGCGGGCTCTCGCGCCTGCTGAAGAAGGACTGGCCCAAGACCCTCGACCAGCTCGAGGCGCTCAAGAAGGGCTCGGACGGGTAGGGCGGCGCGTCCGCCGCTCCCGCTCCCGCTTCCGCTTCCGCTTCCGCTTCCGCTTCCGCTTCCGCCTCCGCTTCCGCTCCCGCCTCCGCTTCCGCTTCCGCTTCCGCTTTTTTCAGATCGATCCCGGCGGGCCTGCGTACCACTCCCCATCGCACAGCCGACGCCCGACCCCACAGCAGGGCGGGCCCAGACACCCGATGGAGGACACCATGGTTCGCACCACGCGAGCGCTCGTTGCCAGCTTGTTGATGATCGGAGTCAGCGGAGTCCCCGTCGCCGCGAGCGCGGCCGCCCCGGCCGAGAAAGACCGCCCGCGCATCGAGGTCGCCTTCGTCCTCGACACCACCGGCTCCATGAGCGGGCTCATCGAGGGCGCCAAGAAGAAGATCTGGTCCATCGCCTCGAAGATCGCCAAGGGCGAGCCGACCCCCGAGCTCCGTGTGGGCCTCGTCGGCTACCGTGACCGCGGCGACGCCTACATCACCCAGCGCTTCGACCTCACCGACAACCTCGACGCCGTCTACGAGAACCTCCAGAAGTTCCAGGCCCAGGGCGGCGGTGACACGCCCGAGCACGTCGGCCAGGCCCTCGGCGAGGCCGTCAAAGAGTTCACCTGGTCCAGCGACAAGCGGACGCTGAAGATGATCTTCGTCGTCGGCGACGCCCCGCCCCAGACCTACGGCGACGGCTGGAACTACAAGGAGTGGGCGAAGAAGGCCATCGCCCAGGGCATCATGGTCAACGCCGTGCGCTGCGGGCAGGACCCGACCACCGAGTCGACCTTCCGTGAGATCGCGAACCTCGCCGACGGCCAGTTCATCACCATCGACGGCTCCGGCGGGATGCTCGCCGTGGCGACCCCCTACGACGCCGAGATCGCCGAGGTCAGCCGCCAGATCTCCGAGACCTCGCTGTACGCCGGCGCCGCCAAGGCTCGCGAGAAGGCCGAGGTCAAGAAGCGCGCCCTCGAGGCGATGGACGACGAGGCCGCCGCCGACCGCGCCGGCTACGCCACCGCCTCCGGTGGGTCCGTCGCCGCCGCCCCCGCCGCGCCGGGCGTCAAGGACCTCGTCGCCGAGGAGCCCGCCGCGGTCGCCGCCATCCCCGAGGCCGAGCTGCCGCCGTCGCTCCGCGACCTGTCCAAGGACGAGCGGGCGGCCAAGGTCGCGGCGCTGAAGGCCAAGCGCGCCAAGCTCGAGAAGAAGCTGGTCGAGCTCAGCAAGAAGCGCGACGCGCACATCGCCGAGGCCGCTCCCGAGCGCGAGGACTCCTTCGACGGCGCCGTCATGAAGGAGGTCCGCTCCAAGGCCGCCCGCATCGGGGTCGACTACAAGTAGCCGGAACCGCGCTCCCGCGTCGACCGCGTCAGACACCTCCAGCGCCCGCGTGAACGCGGTGGGCGCCGGGTCCGAGGGGTACACAGCGTTCCATCGTCCAGGGGTGAATCGCCACGGCGGCTCGTGTGTTCGAGCGAGGCGTCGTGGCGATTCTTTTTTTTGGGGATCGCGATGTCGCGCGCCGTGCCCCCGTCGGCGCCAGCGCGTGTCGTGGGTTTCGGCTGAAATCGCGCACGAACTCTCGTACGTTGAGCGCGTTCACCACCCGAGGAGCGCCCTTGGAGCCCGTCGTCGACCGCGCCGCCGAGACCCTGCCCCTGCCCGACGGCAAGCAGGGCGGAGAGCCTCAGCCCGAGCGCCCGAAGGGGCGGATCAAGCGCATCAAGGCCTTCTTCGGCCGCCACAAGATGCTCTTGTGGTGGCTCCACTCGGCCTACGCCCTGTTCCTCGGCGTCATGGTCATCCTCTTCGCCCAGAAGGGCTTCGAGCACGCGCGCGTCCTCGCCGCGACCCTCGGCGGCGCGCTGATCGCCATGCTCGTCGTCTTCCGCATCTTCGGGGTCGGCAAGGAGCAGAAGGAGAAGGTCCACAAGAGCCGCGGCAGCAAGATCCGGTTCCTGCTGATCACCTATCTCCTGAAGAACCTCTACCAGCCCATGCTGTTCTTCGTGCTGCCCTTCTATTGGAAAGCCTCGTCGATCGACAGCGTCAACGGCTGGTTCGTCTTCCTGCTCGGGATCCTCGCGTTCCTGTCGACGATGGACATCATCTTCGACCGCTTCCTCGTCCGACACCGCGTCTGGGCGGCGTCCTATTACGGTCTGACGCTGTTCGCGTGCCTGAACCTCGTCATCCCGGCGCTCTTTCCGAACGTCCCGACGATCGTGACGCTGCTCAGCTCGGCCTTCCTGAGCGTCGTGGGCTTCTGGCTCCTCCACTTCCCGCTCGGGAGCCTCAAGGAGAAGCGGTCGTGGCTGATCCTGCTGGCCGTCGCGCTCGCCTTCACCTCGATCGTCTACGTCGCCCGCCGCGGGATCCCGCCGGTCCCGCTCTACGTCCAGCACGGCGCCGTCGGCCCCGAGCGCCTCCCCGACGGGCGCCTCGCCCTCGAGGTCGGCGCCGTCCACGAGAGCCGGCTCGGCGACATGTGGGCGGTCACCGAGGTCGCGCTCCCCGGCGGCGAGGGCGACACGTTCAGGCACGTCTGGCGCTACCGTGACGGGGACTTCACCCAGGACGTGGCGACCGAGAAGGGCGCCGGCGAGGCCAAGGGGACCATCCGCCTGACCTCCGCGCTCAAGCGGGAGACCCTGCCGGCCAAGGTCGCCGGGCGCTGGACCGTCGACGTCATGACCGAGGAGGGGCAGATCGTCGGTCGGACCCGCTTCGAGGTGCTCGAGTGACGACCGCGGCGAGGTCGCGCCGGACCGCTCGGGGCTTCCCCCAGCGGCGCTTCCGGGTATCATCCGCCGCGATGCTCCCCCGCCTCCTCGTCGCGCTCGCGCTCGGGCTCTCGACCGCCGCCGGTCCGGTGGCTGACGCGGCCGCCCCGCCGCTGCCGTTCCCGGCCGCCCCACCCACCGCGTGCGAGGCGCTCTCCGGCCAGCTCGTCACCGGGCTCTTCGGGTCCCAGGAGCGGGTCGGCGACTTCGCCGTCACCGTGACCTTCGACGCTGGCGACCGCGCCCTCGACAGCATGGCGCTGACCACCCACTTCCAGAACGCCATCGAGGCGGCCCTCCGCGCCCGGGTCGTCGCCGCCGGCGCCCGCCTGCCCGCGAGCGGCGAGGGCGTCGCCGAGCGCGTCGATCTCGCGCTCCTGCTCGACGCCGGCCAGCTCTCCGCGACCGCGGTCAGGACGCGCCTGCCGACCAACGTCTGGGAGCGGCTCGCGACGCCGGGCGGCCAGGTCGTCAAGACTGCGTTCTCGAGCTGGGCCATCGATCTCGAGATCCGGACGCTCCTGGGGCTCGATCGGACGGCGGCGCGCCTCGACGCCCTGCGCGTCGTCTCCGTCACCGACAAGACCGTCGCGCTGGCCCCGGCGCCGATCCTCGACGTCGTCATCGGCGACCTCGACGGCGACTGGCTCCCCGAGGTCGCGCTGCTCCAGCCCGATCGCGTGCGCGTCCTCGCGTGGCAGAAGGGGGGCTTCACCGTCGACCGCGCGAGCTTCGATCTCGGCGTGCTCCCCCCGAACGACGCCCGGCTCCGCGCTCCGATCGGCCGCCTCGTCGTCGTGACCCGCGGCGACGGCAGCGCGCTGCTGGTCGTGGCGTCGAGCGACCGCGCGTCGTCTGCCATCCTCGAGCTCGACCCCGGCGCCGGGCTCGTCGCCGTCGACGCCAGCGGGACCCCCGACGGCTGGCCCCTGTACGCGACCGGGATCGACGCCTGGGTCGTGACCGACTGGCCGCGCGGCGTCGACGTCCTCGCCGGGCAGGCTCGCGAGGTCGGGCTCGGCGGCTCGGGCGTGACCCGCCTGGCGTCGCTGTCGGGCGCCTATGACGTCCGCGCCTTCCCGCTCCGGGGCAACACCTCGCCGACCTGGCAGCCGGCCCTCGCGCGGACCGCCGTCGGTGGCGAGCTCGAGCTTTGGACCGCGGCCGCCGCGGCGTCACCGATCAACCTCCGGAACCAGGGGACCGCACACGTCGTCGTCGACCTCGATGGAGACGGGGTCATCGAGCTCCTGACGACCTCGGACGCCATCGACGGCCGAGACCGCCTCACCCTGTCCCAGCTCCGCACCGGACAGCGCGGCCCGCGCCGCGTCTGGTCCGGCGAGGTGAAGTCACCGGTCACGGCCGCCGCCGCGGGGGACGTCGATCGCGACGGCTACCGCGAGTTCGTCGTCGCCACCTGGGACGGTCGCGCGGCGGACCTCCTGATCGTGGTGCCCCGGACGTGAGGCGAGTCGCCCCGATCCTGGCCGCGCTGGCGACGCTCGCCGCGAGCCCGGGGGTCGACGCCGCCGGACGGCGGGTCTACGCGGGCCGGGTGACGATCCCGGTCACGAGCTTCTCCGGGCTCTCGGATCCGCACGCGGTCACGACCCGTGACGGGCGGCTCCTCGCGACCCTCGCCCACTGCCGCCTCCTGCGGCCCGACGGCGCCGGGTTCGTGGGCGAGCTGGCGCGCGAGGCGCGCTGGGATGGCCGCACGCTCACCGTGACCCTGGTGGACGGGGCGCGCTTTCACGACGAGCGCCACGCCATCCGCGCCGCCGACGTGGTCGCGAGCCTGAGCCGCCTGGCGAAGCTCGGTGACGCCTCGCCGTGGTCCGCGGCGGTCGGTGCGCTCCGGGTGCGCGCCACCGATCCGCTGCACGTCGTCATCACGGCGCCGCGCCGGGCCTCCGAGGCCGAGGTGCGGGCGCTGCTCTCGCGACCCGAGGTGGCCATCCTGCGGGACGGCCGCCCCGGGGATGGCGCCGGTTGCGGCCCGTTCCGCCCGGTCGGAGGGGACGCGGTCGCGCGCCGCTTCACCGCCTTCGACGGGAGCCCGGCCGGCCGCCCGTGGCTGGACGCCGTGGTCGCGCGGCGGGTCGCCGACGAGGAGGCGGAGCAGTCGGCCTTCGTCTTCGGGGACGTGGACGTCGCCTTCGGGGACGGCCCGCGGAGCCGCCGCGTCGGTCGCGTCGTGGACGACGCCCAGACGACGTTCTTCGCGCTCCCCCACCCGCGCTTCACCGGGGACGCGGCCCTCGGTCTCCGCCGCGCCGTCAGCGCCTTCGCCCGCGCCGAGCGCCTCGGGCGCTACGTCGAGGGCCGGGCCGCTCCAGCCGCCGCCCCGTGGCCCGCCGGGCTCGCGCCTACCAAGCGTGAGCTGGGGCGCCCGGGGAGTTTTCCGCAGCTCCCGGGCCTGGTCATCGCCTTCGACGCCGACGACCGCGAGCTCGCCGACCTCGCGCGGGCGCTCCGCGACAGCCTCCGACAGCTGACCTCGGGCACCGCGCGGGTGGTCCCCGTGAGCGGTCTCCGCCTCGCCACCGCCCGGGGGATGAGGAACCCCGACTGGGACCTGGCGCTGGTCCGCCATCGCTGGGCGGCGAGCACGCCGGCCCAGGCGGCCCTGGAGCTGGCGTGGGGCTTCGGGATCGCGCCGCCCGGCGCCGACGACGCCCTCGCTGACCGGGTCCGCGCCTGGGCCGACCGCGTCGTCCGCGACGCGAGCGTCGTCCCGATCCTGCACGTCACGCGGCCGGTCATGGTCCGCCCCGGGATCGCGCTCGAGCCGGGCCGCGCGGGCCTCCCCGAGCTGGCCGAGAGCTGGCGGCCGCGATGAAGCTGAAGACCCGGCTGGTGCTGAGCTTCCTCGGCGTCGCGTGGATCCCCCTCGGCGCCGTCGTCGGGGTCCTGACCCAGCAGACCGACGCCGCCTTCGAGCGGAGCTTCGAGGCGCGCAAGGACGCCGTCATCGACGCCGTGCAGTCGCGGCTCGACCGGGTGTCGAGCGACCTCGAGCAGGCCCTTGGCAAGATGGCGGCCGATCCGATCCTGACCCGGGACCTCATCGAGCCCCTGCGCCGTAAGGTCTTCTACGGCCGCGGCGGCGAGTCGCGGGACGGCGACGACGGGGACGCCGGGCTCGACTACGAGCGCGCCATCGTGCGCGAGGCGCGGCGCCTCATCACCTCGCCGTCGGTCGACACGCTCCGGCTCGTGGACCTCGAAGAGCAGGTCGGCCACGTCATCGCCATCGGGCACCGCACCGGGGTCGAGGAGGCGGACGCCGAGATCGTGGCGCTCGCGGCCGAGCACCCCGAGCGGACGGTGTTCCGCCACGAGCGCGTCGAGCGGCAGGAGACCGGCGAGGCCGTCGAGGTGTGGACCCTCCAGCGCCTCCGCGTCGTCGACGGCCGGGTCGCGCTCGTCGGCGGCAAGATCGTCGACACGGCGCTCCTCGAGGACCTCCGCTTCGGCGCTGATCAGGACACCCACGTCGCCCTCGACGACGCCCGCGGCAAGCGCGTCGCCGCGACTTTCGTCGAGGACCGGCCGCGCGGCGACTTCGCGCGCGGCACCCACCTCCTCGAGAACCCCGGGGATCCCGAGCCCGTCGCGACGCTGACGGTCTACGTCTCGCGCGGCGACGTCGAGAGCCGGCTCCGCGACCTGTGGATGACGGCGGCGATCCTGGCCAGCGCCAGCGGCCTCCTCGCGCTCCTCGCCGGCCTGTGGATCTCGCGGCGGCTGTCGCGGCCGCTCGAGCACCTCGCGGCGGCGGCCTCGGAGGTCGCGGCCGGCGACCGGGACATGCAGGTGCCGGAGCTCCGCGGTGACGACGAGGTCGCGGTCCTCACGCGGACCTTCAACCAGATGACCCTCGACCTGTCCGAGAGCGAGGAGCGGCTCAAGCAGAGCGAGCGCGTCGCGGCCTGGCGCGAGATCGCTCGGCGCATCGCCCACGAGATCAAAAACCCCCTGTTCCCGATCCAGATGTCCATCGAGACGCTGGTGAAGGTCTGGGACCGCAAGCACCCGGACTTCGAGGAGATCTTCAAGGAGTCGACCGACACGATCCTCGAAGAGGTCGCGCGCATGAAGCGCATCGTGACCGAGTTCAGCGACTTCGCGCGGATGCCCGCGCCGCGGCCGGTCGAGACCGAGCTCCTCGACCTCGTCACCCAGGTCGTGAGCCTCCACCGCGACACGGCGCCGGAGGTCGACCTCCACGTCGTCGGCGATGAGGAGGTCGTGGTCGAGGTCGACCAGGATCAGCTGCGCCAGGCGCTCATCAACCTGGTGAAGAACGGCCTCGAGGCGCTCCGCGGATCGGAGGGCGAGGCGCCCGAGGGATCCTCGCTCGAGGTGAGGGTCACACCGGCCGAGGACGCGGCGCTCGTCGTCATCACCGACAACGGCCCCGGGATGGACGAGGCGACGCAGCAGAAGCTCTTCGTCCCGTACTTCACCACCAAGGCCGAGGGCACGGGGCTCGGGCTCGCCATCGTCCACCGCATCATCGCCGAGCACGGCGGGACGATCCGGGTCGACTCCCAGGAGGGGGTCGGGACCCGCTTCGTGCTGCGCCTGCCGCTTCGCGCGCCGACCGGTCTGGCCGACGGCGCCGAGGGCTGAGCCCGCCCGGCGACGGCCCCGGAGCGGAGCCCCCTTTCCAAGCGCCAGCCGGTTGACTATACCGGCCGGCAGCGCGCGATCGCCCCTGAGAAACGATGGGCGGCGGCTCGCGCCCGACACTGCGGAGGACGGTCGTGGCCAAGCATCAACTTCTCAAGCAGATCCTCGAGGACGGCGTCGTCGGCGAGCGCTACACGGCGCGCGGCTGGCTCCGGAGCCACCGCGGATCGAAGGCGGTCAGCTTCCTCGTGCTGTCCGACGGGTCGACGATGAAGACCCTCCAGGCGGTCTTGCCGACCGAGACCGAGGGCTACGAGGAGCTGCTGCCGAAGCTGACCACCGGCGCCTCGGTGGTCGTCGAGGGCGTCCTCGTCGAGTCCCCGGGCAAGGGCCAGCGGGTCGAGCTCAAGGCCGACCGCGTCGCTGTCCTCGGGCTGGCCGACGCTGACGCCTACCCGCTCCAGAAGAAGGGGCACTCGATGGAGTTCCTGCGGTCGATCGCGCACCTGCGCTCCCGCACGAACGTCTTCGGCGCGGTCTTCCGGATCCGCGCGACCCTGGCCCAGGCGACCCACCGTTTCTTCGGCGATCGCGGCTTCCACTACGTCCACACGCCGATCATCACGGCGAGCGACTGCGAGGGCGCCGGCGAGATGTTCGAGGTCAAGGCGACCTCGACCAAGGACGACTTCTTCGGGCGGCCGGCGATGCTGACCGTGTCCGGGCAGCTCAACGCCGAGGCGCTCGCCTACGGCCTCGGCCAGGTCTATACCTTCGGGCCGACGTTCCGGGCCGAGAACTCCAACACGAGCCGGCACCTGGCCGAGTTCTGGATGATCGAGCCCGAGGCGGCCTTCTACGACATCCACGACGACATGGACCTCGCCGAGGCGTACCTGCAGGCGCTGGTGACGGCGGTCTTCGAGCACAACGGCGACGACGTGGAGTTCCTGGGGCGCTTCGTCGACAAGACCCTCGTGAAGACCCTGGAGTCCACCCGCGACCAGACCTTCGAGCGCGTCACCTACACCGACGCCATCGACATCCTCACGAAGGCCAAGCGCGACTTCGAGTTCCCGGTCAGCTGGGGCGTCGACCTCCAGAGCGAGCACGAGCGCTTCCTGGCCGAGGAGCACTTCCAGCGCCCGGTGATGATCACGGCGTATCCCAAGGAGATCAAAGCCTTCTACATGTACAACAACGACGACGAGAAGACCGTCGCGGCCCTCGACGTCCTCGTCCCCCGCATCGGCGAGATCATCGGCGGGAGCCAGCGCGAGCATCGCCTCGAGCGGCTCGAGGGGCGCCTGGTCGCCGACGGGATGGAGCTCGAGGACTACGCCTGGTACCTCGACCTCAACCGCTACGGCGCCGTGCCGCACGCCGGCTTCGGCCTGGGCTTCGAGCGCGCCGTCATGTTCTGCACGGGCATGACCAACATCCGCGACGTGGTCCCGTTCCCGCGCTCGGTCGGTCAGGCCGCGTTCTGATTCGACCTGCGCGCGCTCGACGGCGCCTGCAGGCGAGACAAGAAAGACGCCCGGCCCCAGCGCCGGGCGTCTTCGTTTCGGCCAGGCTCGGGCCGCGAGCCGGCCCGTGAAGAAGAAACGCCCGACCGTCTCCGGCCGGGCGTTCTTCGTGTCGTGGATGCGCGCGAGAGGGTGGCCCTCCCGCGCGCACCGGGGGCATCGCTACGGGGTGACGTCCTCGACCACCAGCTCGAACGGCATGCAATCGCTGGAGGACCAGGCGTTGACGTAGATGTAGATGTGGTCGCCCGCGGAGAGGGTGACCTCCACGTTCTCGCCGGTGTCACCGAGGACGTCGTCGAGGTAGACGTCGTCGGAAGCCAGGCAGCTCGGGAGCGCCGCGTTGGCCGGGCAGACGGCGGACACGTTGAGGATGGTGTCGGTCCCGTCGGACGCGGTCAGCGTGATGTCGAGCACCTGGTTCGACGTGGCGACGTACTCGTAGACCACGTCCGCCGACTCCTGGTGGTTGGTGCAGCCGCCGGTGGTGTTGATGATGTGGTCTGCGTCGAAGTCGCAGGTCGACAGCGTGTCGTCGGTGAACGGCAGCGACGAGATCAGCAGGTTCGAGCCATCGGGCATCCCGCAGACGTCGCCGGCCTGGGTGCTGCAGGTGGCCGTGTCGAAGGCCTTGCAGTTCCAGTCCTCACAGTCCGTGAAGCTGTCGCCGTCGTCGTCGGCCGTGTTCGAGCAGCCGTCGGCGTACTGGGACTCGTCACAGAGCGGCGAGAGCAAGCAGTTCGAGTCGTCGCAGTCGGTCTGCCCGTCACCGTCGTTGTCCTCCTCGTCGGAGCACCCGTCGGTGTAGAGCGACTCGTCGCAGGCGGCGTCGTCCGCGCAGTCGGGGTCGGCGCAGTCGGTCTGCCCGTCGAAGTCGTTGTCGATCTCGTCGGTGCAGCCGACGGTCTCGGGCTCGACCGCCTCGATGGCGAAGTCGGTCTTGCCGCAGCCGCTGCCCCAGCCGTCCATGACGATGTAGAAGATGTCGCCGGCGTTGTCGGCGGTGAAGGGGATGATCCCGTCCGCGTCCGGGGTGTCGACGCCACCCACGCACATGTCGACGGTCCCGCTCGGGCAGGCGTCGCCGATGGCCGCGCTCGCGACCACGTTGAAGACCGAGTCGAAGCTCGTGGTCCTGCGGGCCACGAACGGCCCGGCGCTCGGGGCGATGAACTCGACGATGAAGTCGCTGGCGGTGCCGGTGCTCGAGGTGCCCTGGCAGTTCTCCTGCTCGGCCGACGAGAAGTCGTCGTCGTACTGGCAGCTGTTGGTCGTGAACATGCCGACGTCGGTCATGACGATCGGGGCGTCGCAGGTGCCGCCGAGGACGGTGCCGCCGCAGGCCGCGTCGTCGCGGCAGGACGCGTCGTAGCAGTCGGCGAGGCCGTTACCGTCATTGTCGGTCCCGTCGACGCACGCCGTGGCGCCGTGGATGACCTCGGCGTCGAGGGCGACGATCTCGAAGTCGACCTCCCCACACCCGCTGCCCCAGCCGTCCACGACGATGTAGAAGGTCTCGCCCGCGGCCGTGGCGTTGAAGGCCACGACGCCGCCAACGTTCGGGCTGTCCACGCCGCCCACGCAGGTCGTGAGCGGCGAGGCGGGGCAGGTGTCCGCCTTGACGACGTTGAAGACCGAGTCGAAGGGCGCGTCGAGGTGCGCCTCGTACGGGCCGACGTGGGGGGCGGTGAACTTCACGATGAAGTCACCGGCGGTCGAGGTGCTCGACGTCGCGGCGCAGCCGTCGCCCGAGGACGCCCGGAAGTCGGCGCTGTAGCCGCAGGTGTCGGTCGTGATCTGCACCTCGTCGTAGATGTCGAAGGGGTTGTCGCAGGTGCTGCCGCCGAGGGTCGGGCAGGCCGCATCCCCTGCGCAGTCGGGGTCGAAGCAATCCTGCAGTCCGTCGTTGTCGTCGTCGGAGCCGTTGTCACACGCGCCGGCCTCGCTGCCGCTGACCTCGATCTCGAGCGCCAGCTCGCGGGCCGTGGTCGTGCAGGCGTTGGTGGAGCTCGAGACGTCCACCATGATGAGGTAGGTGGTGTTCGGCATCCCGGCGAAGGCCAGGACCTCGGGCAGCGAGTAGGTGTCGTCGACGGACGCGACGCAGTCGAGGATCGTCTCGCCGCAGTCGGCGTCCGCCGTCGTGACGTTGAGGATGATGTTGAAGCTCTGCGTCGGGGTCGCCGTGATGCGGATGTTCTCCGGGGCGCCGCCGGTCGTGTACGCGTAGACGACGTCGCCCGCGTTCGCCGAGGTCGGCTCGCAGGTGGCGTTGTCGTCGTCGAAGACCACGCCGTTGTGGAAGTCGCAGAGGTCCAACGTGTCGGTGTAGAGGCCGGTGCCCGGGTCGATGTCGACCAGGAACGGCAGCGCGCAGACGTCGCCGTTGGCCGCGCAGGTGTCACCCGGGTCGGTCGTCGAGACGAAGAGCGCGCACTCGTCGTCCTCGCAGTCGGTGAAGCCGTCGCCGTCGTCGTCCTGGCCGCTGTCGCAGACCTCGTCGATGCACAGGTGGGCGGGGCAGCGCAGCTCGTTGGTCGCCGGGTCGATCTCGTCGTCCTCGCAGTCGGTGAGGCCGTCGCCGTCGTTGTCGATGGTGTCGGTGCAGATCTCGGGGACGCAGTCGGAGTCGAAGAAGCAGTCGACGTCGTCGCAGTCGGTGTCGCCGTCCTCGTCGTCGTCGAGGGTGTCGGCGCAGAGCACCTCGATGTCGTCGCCGGGCAGGCTCACGGTCAGGGTGAACTGGCCCTCCTGGGAGCCCGTCGTGCTGCTCCAGCCGTCGACGATGACGAAGTAGGTCGTGCCGCCCTCGAGGCCGATGGTGAAGGCCTCGGGATCGGGCGGGAACTCGGTCTCCCAGGCGGCGATGCAGTTGCCCTCGAAGGCCGAGCAGTCTGTCGTGATGTAGAGGCCGTTGTCGAAGTCACCGCCGCTCGAGCCCTCGTTCTCCTGATCCTCGGTGAGCTCGAAGTGGTACTTGCCGGTCGTCGTCGGGGTGAACGCGAAGACCACGTCCTTGGAGCCGGTGCCGTAGCCGCCGCCGAGCGCGCCGAAGGTGTCACCGGGGCAGACGCCGCTGGCGACGCCGTAGACCGGAGTGAAGTCGACCGTGTTGTAGGTCGCGGGGGTGTCGAGCTCGAGCACGAAGGGATCGTCGCAGGTGTCGCCCTCGCCGAGGCAGGCCAGGTCGAGGTTGCAGTCGTCGTCCTCGCAGTCGGTCAGGCCGTCGCCGTCGTTGTCCGCGGTGTCGGTGCAGCCGCCGGGGTAGGTGTCGGTGTCGCCCTCGTCGCAGTTGGGGGCGTCGGCGCAGTCGGGATCGGCGCAGTTGGCGAGGCCGTCGCCGTCGTCGTCGACCGGCACGTTCGAGCCGTCGACGTTGGCGCAGCCGTTCGGGTAGAGGGTGTCGTCGCTCTCGTCGCAGTTCGCGGCGCCGTCGCAGTCGGGGTCGGCGCAGTCGGAGTTGCCGTCGCCGTCGTTGTCGACGGTGTCGCTGCAGCCGTTCGGGTAGGCGTCGACGTTGGACTCGTCGCAGACGGACTCGAACTCGCAGTCGGAGTCGGCGCAGTCGGAGTCGCCGTCGCCGTCGTTGTCGACGCCGTCGGTGCAGGCGGTGTCACCGTAGAGGTCGGTGTTGCTCTCGTCGCAGCCCGGGTCGTCGGCGCACAGCGGGTCGAGGCAGTCGGCGGCGTTGTCGTTGTTGTCGTCCTGGCCGTTGTCGCAGATCTCGCCCATCGTCACGCTGAACGTGTACGCGCCCTGGTTCGGCGAGTCGTTGTCCCAGCCCATGATGAAGACGTAGTAGGTCGTGCCGGCGGTCAGCTCGATGTTGATGACCTCCTGGACGCCCACCTCCGAGATGTCGATCCGGTCGGAGGTGACGACGCAGGCGCTGGTGTCGCCGCACGCCGTCGTGACCATCACGCCGGGGTCGAAGCCGACCGGGTCGAGGGTCAGGACGTAGCTGCCGCTCACGTCGGGGGTCATGGCGTAGACGACGTCGGGGGAGGCGCCGCCCCAGGACCCGCTGCTACCGGACGGGATGGCCTGGCAGGGAGCGTCGAGGCTGTACGTGTACAGGTTCGAGTAGTTGGACGTGTCGTCGCTGTCCGACAGCGGGAGCGTCCCGTCGCCGACCGCGGCGCCGGCCTCCGTACAGTTGTCGTGCTTGGTCACGACGAAGCCGGTCGGGGTCGAGGTGTCGGACTCGGAGGTGTCTTCCTCGCTGGTGTCCGCCTCGGAGGTGTCGTCCATGACGTCGTCGCGGGTGTCCGCGACGCTCGTGTCGTCGTCGACGGTGTCCGTCTCGAGCGTGTCGATCTCGGCGGTGTCCGCCTCGGCCGTGTCCTCTTCGAGGGTGTCGGGCTGGACGGTGTCGGGCTGGAGCGTGTCCGTCCCGACGGTGTCCACCTCGGCGGTGTCGGTCTGGACGGTGTCCTCGACGGTCCCGTCCTTTTCGCCGTTGTTGTCATCACCGCCGCAGGCACCGAGGTGCCAGACGCCGACGGCGAGCACTGCGAGCAGGCTCATCCTTCGCATGAGTTCCCCCAAAGACGACCGCGCTAATGCCGGGCGCGGCGCGTTTATTGACGCTGAGTCGGCGCGTACGGGCGCGCCAGATTTCACGCAGTGTAATCGGTTGCACGTCCATTTCAAGCCGGCTGCGTCTGCGAAGGCCCGGGGACGCGGCGCCGGGAGACCGCCGTGACGTGCGACTGGCGGCGCTGGGACGTCGTCAGCGAGGCGCTGGGCCCGGAGCGCGCGATGTGCGCTGCAACAAGCGCGCGACGAGGTCCGGGAAGCTCAGGCCCGCCGCCCGGGCGGACCTGGGCAGCAGGCTCTCGCGGGTGAGGCCCGGCAGCGTGTTCACCTCGAGGACGCGCGGCCGGCCTGCGGCGTCGAGCATGATGTCGGTGCGGCTGTAGCCCCGGCAGCCCAGGGCCTGGTGCGCCGCGAGCGCCAGCGCCCCGATCTCGGCCTCGAGGGCCGGCGGGATGGGGGCGGGGCAGATCTCGTCGGTCGCGCCGGGGGTGTACTTCGCGACGTAGTCGAAGAAGGCCGCCGTGCGCGGGCGGATCTCGACCACGGGCAGCGCGCGCGGCGCGCCGTCGGGGTCCTCGAGGACCGGGCCGGTGAACTCCCGGCCGCTCAGGTACGCCTCGGCGAGGAGCGCCGGGGTCTCGGCGAGGAGCTCCGCGCCGCGGGCGGCCAGGGTGGCGCGGTCTCGGACGACGTCGACGCCGACGGACGAGCCGCTCGCCTCGGTCTTGAGGACCACCGGGAGCCCGAGCTCGTCGGCCAGGGCGTCCCAGTCGACCGGCTCGCCGCGGAGGAGGACGCGATCGGCCGCGACCGGGAGCCCGGCCTGGCGCAGGAGCGCCTTGGTGCGCGCCTTGTCGAGCCCGATCGCCGAGGCGCGGACGCCCGAGCCCTGGAAGGGGATGTCGAGGAGCTGGAGCGCGCCCTGGACCGTCCCGTCCTCGCCGTCGGCGCCGTGCATGGCGATGAAGACGGCGTCCGGTGCCCAGCTCGCGAGCGCCGCGAGCGCCTCGGCGTTGGTCCCCGCGCCGCCGGGCCAGCGGGCCCCGCCGGCCTTCTCGAAGACGACGTCGAAGCGCTCGTGCCCGAGGGCGTCGAGCGCCTCGGCGACGGCCGCGCCGGACATCAGCGAGATGTCGTGTTCGCCGCTGCGACCACCCATCAACAAGACGACCTTCATGCCCACGCCCCCCAGCCCCAGTGAACTCACGCGACGCTGCGTGCACGTTGTCATAACCAGGCCCGGCGACCTGTGCTAGAAAGTGCGCCGCCATGGACGAAGCGACGACCACGCCCGCCGATTCCGCGCCCGCCGCCGGCGACCGCTGGCGGTCGCGCAAGCTCTGGGGTCGCGTCGCGATCGGGGTCTTCGTCGTGCTCGGCTTCCTGTTGTTCCGCGGGCAGGTCCCGGTCGAGCTCGCGGTCGTGTTCGAGGTCCCGCCCACGCTCTACGGCGTCGGCGGCGCGAAGGCCCCGCGTCACGCCGTCGAGCGGCTCGACGTGCGGGTGCTCGACGACGAAGGGGAGGCCGTCGGGACGGCGAACGTCGTCGTCGGCCGCCTCGAGGGGCCGCTCGCCCCGGCGATGCCGCTGCGGGTCCCCGAGGGGGACTACCACGTCGTGGTCACCGCGCGGGCCGCCGGCGGGCGAACCTTCGACCTCTACGGCGCGCTGCAGGCCGAGGACGACGGCCCGGTCCGGGTCGAGCTCTCCACCCGGCGCTGACCGCAGGGCAGCGGACGGGACGTCCACGGGCCGGAGGCAGCGGACGGGACGTCCACGGGCCGGAGGCAGCGGACGGGACGTTCACGGGCCGGAGGCAGCGGACGGGACGCCCACGGGCCGGAGGCAGCGGACGGGGACGTCCACGGGCCGGAGGCAGCGGACGGACGTCCACGGGCCGGAGGCAGCGGACGGGGACGTTCACGGGCCGGAGGCAGCGGACGGGACGTCTACGGGCCGGAGGCAGCGGACGGGACGTCGTTGCGGGCGAGAGCGCCTGGGTGCGCGGTCGTCCCGACCGCCCGAACGTAGAGAGGTCAGGCGACGACGGGGACGACGATGACCTGGTCGCCGTCGAGCTGGAGGCTCAGGTGGTCGCCGGGCTGGGCGTCGCCCTTGAGGACGGCGCGGGCGATGGCGGTCTCGCAGACGCGCTGCACGGCGCGGCGCATCGGGCGCGCGCCGAGCGACGGGTCGTGGCCGCCGTGGCTCATCAAGTGGGCGATGACGCCGTCGCTCGCCTCGTAGCTGATGCGGCGCTCCTCGAGCAGGCGCTGGGAGCTCTCGTCGATGAGGAGCCGGGTGATCTGCGCGATCTCGTCGGTCCCGAGGGGCGCGAAGACGCACTTCTCGTCGATGCGGCCCCAGAGCTCGGGCGGGATCGAGCGGCGCGCGTCCCGCAGGACCGCGTCGAGATCCCCCTGGGAGAGCCGCGAGGGCCCGGCCGTCGCCGCCGGGGCGCCGCCGAAGCCGATCTTGCGCTTGCTCTTGTCGTTGAGCACCGCCGCGCCGAGGTTCGAGGTCATGATGATGACCGTGTTCGACAGCGACAGCGAGCGCCCCTTGGCGTCGGTGACGTGCCCCTCGTCGAGGATCTGGAGCAGCACGTTCAGGACGTCGGTGTGGGCCTTCTCGATCTCGTCGAGGAGGATGATCTGGTAGGGCCGCCGGGCGAGCGCCGCCGTCAGCTGGCCGGCCTCCTCGTGGCCGACGTAGCCGGGGGCCGCGCCGAGGAGCCGGCTCACGGCGTGGCGCTCCATGAACTCGCTCATGTCGAAGCGCGTCATCGCGTCCTTCGAGCAGAACAGGAACTCCGCGAGGACCTTGGCGGTCTCGGTCTTGCCGACGCCGCTCGGGCCGAGGAAGAGGAACGACCCGATGGGGCGCCTCGACGCAAAACCGGCGCTGTTGCGCTGGATGACCTCGGTGACCTGGTCGAGCACGTCGTCGTGGCCGATGATGCGCTGGCCCATGAACTCCCGCAGGCTCAGCATCCGCTCGGCGTCGGTCATGAGCAGCCGCTCGACCGGGATCTGGGTCAGCTCGCCGACGACCCCGGCGATGTCCTCGATCTCGACGACCTCCTTGCCGTGCCGCACGGCGCGGGCGGCCGCGGTGTCGACGAGGTTGAAGGCCTTGTCGGGCAGGCGCCGGTCGACGAGGTAGCGCCGCGACAGGCGGACCGCCGCCTCGAGGGCCTCCTCCTGGTAGATGACGCCGTGGTGGTCCTCGTACTTGTCGATGACGCCGGCGAGGATCTGAAGGGCCTCCTCCTCGCTCGGCTCCTCGACCTCGATGGGCTGGAAGCGCCGCTCGAGGGCCGGGTCCTTCTCGATGTGGCGGTGGTACTCGCGCGGGGTGGTCGCGCCGACGCAGGGGAACTCGCCCCGGGCCAGCGCGGCCTTGAGGTCGTTGGCGGCGTCGAGGGGGCCCTCGCCGCTGCCGGCGCCGACGAGGGTGTGGAGCTCGTCGATGAAGACGATGACGCGCCCCTCGGCCTCGCGGACCTCGTCCTTGAGCTTGGCCATCCGGCGCGAGAACGAGCCGCGGAGCTCGGTCCCGGCGACGAGCGAGCCGACGTCGAGCGACAGGATGACCCGGTCGCGGAGCGCCGCGAGCCGCTCGCCGTGGGCCTCGATGGCCAGGGCCAGCCCCTCGACGATGGCCGTCTTGCCGACCCCGGGCTCGCCGACGAGGCAGGGGTTGTTGGAGCGGCGCTTGTTGAGGACGTCGATGATGGTGTCGATGACGCGGTCACGGCCGACCACGGGGTCGATGAGCCCGCGCGCCGCGTCGGCGCTGAGGTTTCGCGTCAGCCCGACGAGCAGCGGGAACTGCTCCTCGTCGAGGAGGTAGGGCGCGCCTGGGTCGTCGGCCACCTCGGCGTCGTGCGGCGGGCTCGCGTCGCGGGCGGCCGGGGCCGGGATGGTCGGCTTGACGAGCGGCGTCGGCATGTCCGGGAGCGCGCGCGCCTCGGTCTCGACCGTCGGGGCCTGGGCCGCGACCGCCGGGCGCTGCGGGGTGGCGCGGCGGCGGGGCTCGGGCTCGGGCTCGGCGAGGGCGACGGCGCTACCCGGCTCGTCGCGGAAGGCCTCGTCGGCGCGCCCCTTGCGGCCGCCCTCGGCGCGGGCGATCGACCGCGGGGTCGGCCCGTTGATGCGTCCGAGCGCCAGGGTGCGGATCTGGACCGGCGGGATGCCCATGAAGGCGCAGGCCCGGTACGCGACCGACGACTTCTCGCGGGTCAGGGCGAGCAGCAGGTGGAGGCTGGTCACCATGGCCGCGCCGGTGTTGCGCGCGGCCTCACCCATCCGGGCCTCTACCCGACCGAGGAGCTCCTCGGACTCCTGGAGGCGCCGCTCGGCCCGCTTCACCGCGCCCAGGGCGGCCAGAAGCCGCTCGGCGTCGATGCGCAGGTCCTGCAGGACGGCCCCGGCCCGGTTCGTGCTCGTCAGCATCCCGAGCAGCAGGTGCCCGGTCGTCAGGGGCTGATCCGCCCCGTCCGCCAGGTCACGCGCCGCGCGCAGGATATCCTTCACCTCGAGGCTCAGCCGCATGGCCCCCCCAACATCCGACCCCGCCGGGAGTATCACAGGCCGATCCCGGGAACAATCTCAGGCCGCCACCCGTTCGGGCGCGCTCGCGCGCGTCAGTCCTCGCACATCGCCTTGAACTCGGTCTCGCTGATGATGCGGATGCCCGCGCCCTCGGCGACCAGCTTGTCGGCCTTCTTGTGCTTCGAGCTCAGGGCGCCGCCTCCGCCGAGGAGCGGCGAGCCGTCGTCGCCGATGACCAGGAAGTCCAGCGTCCGCGACACCCCGGAGGGCGTCTCACCGCCCCGGTCCTTGACCATCTTCTGAGCGGCCTTGCGGTCCATCGAGGCGAGCTTGCCGGTGAAGACGAAGGACTTGCCGGAGATGGGGCTGTCGCTGACCGTCGGCCCCGCCGGCGCGGTGTAGGCCTCGACCGTGACGTGCTCGCGGAGGTTCGCGATGAGCTCGGCCCGGGCCTCGAGCCCGTGGATGATGAGGCGCGCCGTCAGCTCGCCGAGGCCGTACACGTCGGCGATCTCGTGCGCCGACGCCGCGAGCACCCCGTCGAGGGTCTTGAAGGCCTCGGCCAGCTTGTCGGAGGCGACCGCGCCGAGGCTGTTGATACCGAGGGACCTCAGAAAGCGCGACAGCGGCAGGGTCCGGGCGCCGGCGACGTTGTCGACCAGGTTCTGGGCGCTCTTTCGGCCGAGGCGCTCGAGCCGCATCAGGTCCTGGACCGTCAGGCGGTAGAAGTCCGCCGGCTCCTTCACCAGACCCCGGTCGAGCAGCTGGGCCATGATCTTGGGGCCGAAGCCGTCGATCTCTACTGCCTTGGCGAAGTACTCCAGGGTCCCGAGCATCGCCGCCGGGCAGTGATGGGGCTCCGAGCACATCAGGACGTCGCCGACCCGCTCGGTGGGGTGGCCCGAGACGGGGCAGGTGGTCGGGATCTCGGCCGGCGCCGGCCCCGGGGTCACGACGTTTTCGATGTGCGGGATGACGCCGCCGCGGCGCATCGCCGTGACGACGGCGCCCGGGCTCGCGCCGAGCTCTTCGAGGATGGCGAGGTTGTGGAGCGAGCAGCGCGACACCATCGCGCCGGAGAGCTCGATGGGCGTGATGATGGCGACCGGGGTGATGGCGCCGCTCCGGCTGACCGACCACTCGATCTCCTCGATGGTGCTGGTCCCGCTGTCGCCCTGGAACTTGTACGCGATGGCGTAGCGCGGGTGGTGCGCGGTGGCCCCGAGGCGGTCGTGCTCGGCGAGCAGGTCGGCGGTGTAGACGACGCCGTCGACCTCGAAGTCGAGGTCGGCTCGCCGGGCGAGCCACGCGTCGTAGCCGGGCTGGACTCCGTCCTTGTCCATCAGCTTGCATTCGACGACCGGCAGGCCGTGGTCCGTGGCCCACTTCATGCGCTCGCTGACGGTCTCGAACTCCATCCCGTACACCGCGTAGGTGAAGAACCGGAGCCCGTAGCCGGCCGTCTTGTGCGGCTCCTTCTGCTTGATGGCGCCGGCGGTCGTGTTGCGCGGGTTCGAGAACTCCTCGGCGAAGCGCTCCCGGAAGACCGACAGCGGCTGGTAGATCTCGCCGCGGACCTCGACCGGGCCGGCGCCGATCTGCTGCGGGATCGCCGCGATGAAGCGCGCGTTGGCGGTGAACACCTCGCCGCGCTTACCGTCGCCGCGCGTGACCGCCTGGGTCAGCCGCCCCTCGGCGTCGTACTTCAGCGAGGCCGCTACGCCGTCGATCTTCGGCGACTCGACGATGGGCCCCTCGAAGGAGTCGGCCCACTTGTGCACGGTCTCCTCGTCGTAGGCCTTGTCGAGGCTCAGCATCGGGGTGTCGTGGAAGATGCGGTCGCCGGTGGTGCCGCTCGGGGTGAGCTCGGCGAGGGCCGGGTGCTCGGGGGCCAGCGCCGTCAGCCGCCGGGTGAGGGCGTCGAAGGCGTAGTCGCTGATGATCGGGTCCGCGAGCACGAAGTAGCGGTGGTTGTGGTAGCGCACCGCGACCGCGAGCTCGTCTACGCTCATCTCGTCGACGGGCTTGTCGACCGGCGTCGGCGGGGGCACCTGGCTGGGGGACTCCTGGGGCGGCGCGCTGGTAGCGTCCATCGGGCTCTCCTCTCGGGGCGGTTCGGACTCGCTGCCGCGGATCCATACCATTGCTCGGGGTCTGCGCTGCGGTTAGCTTGCTCTTGTGTCGATCGCAACACCATCCGGGCGAAACGCCCTCACCGACGCCTGGTCCTGGCTGAACAGCCTCCGCCCGCGGGGCATCCAGCTCGGCCTCGAGCGCGTCCGCGAGGCCCTCACCCGGCTCGGGAGCCCCCACGAGCGGCTCCGCGCGGTGACCGTCGCCGGGACCAACGGCAAGGGATCGACCGCGGCGTTCCTGCAGTCCATCGTCCACTCGGCCGGCTATCGCGTCGGGCTCTACACGAGCCCGCACCTGGCGAGCGTCACCGAGCGCATCCGCATCGGCAGCGAGCGCATCCACGCCGACGTCTTCGCGCGCTGGGCCGCCCGGCTCCGCGACGTCATCGAGGGGCCCGACGGGGTCGCGCTGACCTTCTTCGAGGCGCTGACCGTCATGGCGATCGGCTACTTCGACGAGCGCGACGTCGACCTCGTGGTCCTCGAGGTCGGCCTCGGCGGCCGCCTCGACGCGACCAGCGTGGTCGATCCGCTGGTCGCCGTGGTCACCCCCATCGGCCTCGACCACACCCACATCCTCGGCGACACGCTCCAGGGCATCTGCGCCGAGAAGGCCGGCATCCTGAAGCCCGGCTCGACCCTGGTCACCAACGTCGATCCGGACCTCTTCCACGAGGTGCTCGGCCCGCGCGCCTTCGCGCTCCGCTGCCCGATCCACCGGCAGGGGGTCGACTGGCTCTACCAGTGGCTCCCCGAGGGCTTCCGCTACCGCGGCTGGATCCACCGCGTCGGGCCGGTCCACCTCGGCATCCGCGGCGTCCACCAGGGGATGAACGCGGCGCTCGCCTGTGCCGCCGCGGAGACGCTCGCCGCCCACGGCTACGCCATCAAGGCCACGCACATCGCCGACGGCCTCTTCCGCGCGCGCCACCCCGGGCGCCTCGAGCGGCGACCGGCCCTCGTCGACGACCTCGGCGAGGAGTGGCCCGCGCTCCTGCTCGACGCGGCGCACAACCCGATGGGCGCGCACATCTTGAAGGGGCACGTCCGCGCGTTCCTCCACGAGCGGCCGCGGATCCTGGTCTTCGGCGTCAACCCCGACAAGGACGTCGACGCCATGCTCGCGGAGCTGGCTCCCGAGGTCGACGGGATCGTCCTGACCCAGGCCGAGGCGAACCCGGTCGCGGTCTGGGAGCCGTACCTGGCGATGGCCAGCCGCCACCACCACCGCGTGACCTTCGCGACGGACTCGGCCGAGGCCCTCGAGCTCGCCCGCCACTTCGCCGGGCCCGAGGGGGGCATCCTCATCACCGGCAGCATCTACCTGCTCGGTGACGTCTGGGATCTGTTGCCCAGCGGCCAGCCGCTCCACGCCCACGGCTGAGAGGGTGTTGGGATATTCTCCCGTCGCCAGGCTTGCTCTTGTGGTCCCAGGCGGTTCCGCTCCTCGGTCACGTACGGTGTACGCTCCCTCGTCGCGTAACCACCTGGAACCACGACGCGGCGCCTGGCTCGGTCCGAATAACCCAACACCCTCTGAGGGGCAGGGGAGGCGGGAACGGCCCCGCCTCCCCCACGAGCCGCTACCTGGTCAGGTGGGTCCAGGCGAAGCCGCCGCAGCCAGCGCCCTCGAGGTCGCTCGCGTCGGCCACCGAGGCGTCCGCCGCCGCGGCGGCATCGGCAGTGTCGAGCCCGAAGGCGACGGTGCAGTAGTAGAAGCCGGTCGCGTCGGGCTCGGTCCAGACGTTCTTGTTGAACTTGGACGGCGCGTAGTCCGCGGTCGCCAGGTTCTGCGTGACCGCGAAGTTGGCGTCGTTGTCGAAGGACACCACGTCGACCATGAAGTCCGGCGTCCCCCACTGGGTGTCGCTGACGAGCTCGCCGTCGTCGCTGAAGGGGCTCGTCCAGGTCCCGGCGACCTCGATCCCGTCGCTCGTGGTGCCCGTCTCGTCTTCGGCACACGCGCCGAGGGCCATCGTCCCCGCCAGCCCCAGCGCGAGCGCCACGCGGGCGCACCGTCGAATCATCTCAGTCATCGTCATCTCTCCGGTGAAGAGCGACGTCGACGCGAGGGGAGCGCGGAGAGGGCGGATCACGCACCCGCGTGGACCCTCGGCCACGACTCGCCTCCCACCGAGGCCGCCGTGAGCGCGGCGCCACGTCGAATCTCCTGACTCCCGGGTCCACCTCCCCCGAGCCTTCCCAGCCCCCTGCCTCAGAACGGGTCTGATTCAGGGACGCCAGTGGCGTCGTTCGGGGTCGTCACCGGATACAGTTGCGGGGGCAGTGCCGGCCTCTCACCGGCTTCCTCGACGTGGCCCGCTATCAGGCGGGTCGGTAGCGCGCCGCGTGAGCACCGTCAAGGACCATGTTGGTCGTGTGGCGGCGCGGGTCGCCAGCCGCCGCGAGAGGTGCCAAGCTGGCGTCCAGCGAACCACCAGCAGACGCTGCAGGAGAGGACATGGCGATGGACCGCTACCGCGTGAAGCCCGGCGACGAGGTGCACCTCGACCGGATCGACCCGCAGGAGACCGCCGCGTGGGACGACGACAAGGAAGCCGCCAAGCAGCGCACCGTCGAGCTCAACGCCAAGCTCGAGAAGCTCCAGGAGCTCCTCTACGCCGAGGGGAAGCACAAGGTCCTCATCGTGCTGCAGGCGATGGACGCCGCTGGCAAGGACAGCTCCATCCGCCGCATCTTCGACGGCACCAACCCCCAGGGCGTGAAGGTCGCGAGCTTCAAGGTCCCGACCGAAGAGGAGCGGGCTCACGACTACCTCTGGCGCGTCCACAAGCACACGCCGGGCGCCGGTGAGATCGTCATCTTCAACCGCTCGCACTACGAGGACGTGCTGGTCGTGCGGGTGAAGGGCTTCGCGCCCGAGGCGGTCTGGAAGAAGCGCTACGACCACATCCGCCACTTCGAGCAGCTCCTCGCCGACGAGGGCACGACGATCCTCAAGTTCTTCCTGCACATCTCGAAGGACGAGCAGAAGGAGCGCTTCCAGGATCGCCTCGACGACCCGACCAAGCACTGGAAGTTCCGAAAGGGCGACCTGGCCGACCGGGCGCTGTGGGACGACTACATGCGGGCGTACGAGGACGCGCTCGAGAAGACCAGCACCGACGACGCCCCGTGGTACGTCATCCCCGCGAACCGCAAGTGGTACCGGGACCTGGTGGTCACCTCGATCCTCGTCGAGCGGCTCGAGGCGCTGAACATGGCGTTCCCGTTGCCCGAGGAGGGGCTCGAGGACGTCGTCATCCCGTAGGGCTGCCGTTCAGTGGACCGAGACGGCGACCGTCGCGGACCGGGCGAGGTGAGGCCGCGCGCGGACGACCGCGCGGATCGCGACGGCGAGGTCCGAGGCGATGACCGGCTTGGTGACGCAGCGGTCGAAGAGGCCCGAGTCGCCCCGCTGCTCGTTCAGGACATCGCCGAAGCCGCTGCACAGGATGATCGGCAGCGCCGGTCGGAGCCGTCGCAGCTCCCGCGCCAGCTCCGAGCCGCGGATGCCCGGCATCATCTGGTCGGTGATGACCACGTCGAAGCGGCCGGGATCCTGGGACATCAGGGACAGCGCGCTCACGCTGTCGGTGGTCGCGGTGACGCTGTAGCCGAGGCGCTCGAGGGCGGCGCCGGCGAAGGCGGTGAGCGCGGCCTCGTCGTCCACCAGCAGGACCCGCTCGCTGCCGCGCAGCTCCGGCTGGTGGCTCGCGTGCCCGGCCTGCGCGCGGTCGCCCTCGCCGTGGACGGGGAGGAAGACGTTGAAGGTCGAGCCCTGGCCCTCCTCGGAGTAGACGTGGATGACCCCGTCGAGGGCGTCCACGATGGTGTGGACCGTGGCGAGCCCGAGCCCGGTGCCGTCGCCGAGCTCCCGGGTGGTGAAGTAGGGCTCGAAGATGCGGCGCCGGGTCTCGGCGGACATGCCGCAGCCCGTATCGGACACCGAGAGCCGCACATAGTCTCCAGGCCGGAGCCGCGGATCGAGGGCCACCTCGTCCGGCCCGAGGGTGGCCGCGTGGAGCGCGACGACCAGGGTCCCGCCTTCGTCGCGCATGGCGTGGTAGGCGTTGGTGCAGAGGTTCATGACGACCTGGTGGATCTCGGTCGCGTCGGCCAGCACGCGCGGGTCGTTCCGGTCGATCTGGTCGCGGATCTCGATGGTCGGCGGGATCGAGCCGCGGAGGAGCTTCACCGCCTCCCGGACGACCGTGTGGAGCTGAATCGGGCGCCGCTCGCGCTCGGTCTGGCGGCTGAAGGCGAGGATCTGGGCGACGAGATCCGCCGCCCGGCGGCCGGCCCGGGAGACCTCGTCGAGGAACTCGCGCTGGTCGCTGCCCGGCGCCGCCTCGGAGGCGGCCAGGTCCGTATACCCCAGGATCGCGCTGAGGATGTTGTTGAAGTCGTGGGCGATGCCGCCCGCGAGGGTGCCCATCGCCTCCATCTTCTGAGCGTGGCGGACGCGCTCCTCGAGCACCTCGCGCTCGCGGGTCTCGCGCTCGAGCGCGCGCTGGGCGGCCAGCAGCTCGGCGGCGGCGCGGGTCGCGCGACGGGTGGCCAGCGTCAGCGCGCGGACGTAGATCCAGATGAACAGCGTCCCGACGAGGCCGAGCGCCAGCACGAACCATGGGAGGCCCGAGCGGCGGAGCGACGTGAAGCGCTCGCCGGGGCGGATCACGACCTCCCAGCCGTTGGGGCCGAGGGGGACGCCGAGGGCGCGGCTCATCTCGTCGTCGACCTCGCCGACGCCGACAAGGGGCCGGTGCGCGACGACGTGGCCGTGGACGTCACGGACGTAGACGTCGAGCCCTTCGGTGAACGCCCCGTCGAGCAAGCCGGCCGTGCTGACCTGCGCGACGATGAAGCCGTCTTGGGTACCTCGAACGGGCGCGACGACCGTGACGACGAAGCCGTGGGGCACGGTCGATGCGGCCGGGTAGAGCGCCGGGAGCTCGTAGAGCCTGACGCGGTTCTCCTCGCCGCTCTGGCGAAGCGCGGTCGCCCAGGGGGCGCTCGTGGAGAGGTCCAGTCCGAGCTCCGACGCGTAGCTCGGCGGGGCGACGTAGGTCAGGGGGGAGCTCGCCGCGAGTCGGGCGCTGCCTTCGTCGGGGAAGCCGCGGAGCGAGAAGCCCGGGAGCCCGTCGGCCCGGGTGTGGTCGACGAAGGCCGCGACGTCACCCTCGGGGACCGACGGGACCCAGCCGACCCAGCGTACGTGCGGGTGCTGTGAGAGGACTCCGGCGGCGAAGTCCGTGAACTCGTCGCGGTCGACGTGGTCCGAGGCGCTGTATAGGGCCCGGAGCTGCGCCGCGGCCCAGAGGTCGCGCTCGAGGCGGTTGTCGATCTCCACCACGACCTGTGACGCCGTGTAGTCGAGCGCGTCCGCGATGCGCCGGGTGTCGGCCGAGCGCAGCGCCACGAAGCCGCCGAGGGTCGCGGCGACGCCGACCGCCGCGAGGACCACGAGGTGGGTCCACGTGCGTGCCTGCGGTCCTGATGGTGTGGCTGACGGACGCGGCACTCGGTCCTCTCTCCCGGCCGCCCCGGGGAGGGGCGAGGGGGCGCCTCGGCGTGGCGAGATCGATCTCGAGCCGTGTGTGCGTTTTCGGATTCCGAAAGTCGAACACGGGCGTCTATGGAAACGACCGCCCCGTCAGGGTTCTTTAGGGCAATCCGATCAGCCGCGTCATTTGTGGTTCCCGAAAGCCGGCGCGCGCCGAGGACGAGAGACGAGAGCACCGGCCCGCTCGACCTGGGGCACCCTGGAGAGGTCGGTCACGAGGGCGTGGGTCGGGCGAGCCGGTGAAGGCGAACGCAGCGCGCGAGCGCCCGGCGGCGTGGACCGCCGCCGGACCCGGTCGCGTCACTCGATGAAGCTGTTGAGCTCGAAGCTGTTGACCTGGTCGACCTCGTCGGTCTCGGTGTCGATGAGCGTGATCCAGCCCGTGGGGTTGTCGAGGGCGATGGCGACCTTGTGGATGGTCGGCATGGCGCCGACGAAGATGGGCGCGTCGGGGGTCGTGTACGGGATGACCGCGAAGGAGCGCGTGGACACGCGGTGCACGAGGTGGTCGGTGCCCCAGGCGTCGGGCATCAGCACGAAGAGCTCGAGGGAGTCGTCGGTGAAGATGACCTTGTCGACGGCGTTGTCGACCGTGACGATCTTCGAGAAGCCGCTGTCGAGGTCGAGCAGCGAGTAGGCCTCGACGCCCACGAGGCTCTGGTCGGCCCCCGAGGTCTTGCGGTGGAGCAGGGCGGCCATCCGCCCGTCGAGGGACACGAGGACGCTGGTGACCTCCTTGGCGAGGGGCTGGACGCCGACCTGGCCCGAGGCGACGTCGACCATCCCGATGGCCTGGGTGCCGGGCTCGGTGGTGTACAGGAGCGCCCGGCTCCCGTCGGCGGTCATCACGGCCGAGCCGAAGTGCGAGCCGGTGAAGCTGATGGTCACGAAGGGGTTCTCCTCCGGAGTCGCGTTGTCGTCGACGGGCTCGGGGGCTTCCCACATGAAGGCGTCGGGGACCTGCACGATGGCGACCTGCTGGGTGGACTTCATCGGGACGACCACCGTCCCGCCGTCGGGGGTCATGTCGAGGTCGCTCGGCCAGTCGGGCAGCTCGAGGTTGTGGATGGTGTGGTCGTGGAGGCCGACGAGCGTCAGGCGCGGGCTGACGACCAGGTCCCGGACGACGGCCATCTCGCCGTCGGGGGTGACCTTGATCTCGCGGTCGACGGGCTTCTGGAAGGGGTTTTCGTCCACGGCGACCGGCGGCAGGAACGCGTCACCGTCGAGCTCGGCGAGCACCGCGCCGCTGATGCCGTTTTCGCAGAAGAAGAGCGCGATCGTGCCGCTCGCGGTGAAGACGACCTCGGTGGGGCGGTAGCCGACGGCCAGGTTGTAGACGACCTCCTCGCCGGGGACGAGGCGGACGGCGCTGACGTCCTGGAGGCTCCCGAAGCCGCCGGTGCCGCCGACGTCGGGGTCGAACCAGACGAAGGCCCACTCGCCGTCGGGGCTCAGGACCATGCGGTTGTGGTCGGGGAGCACGTCGACGGTCTTGACGGTGAACTCGCCGCGGTCGATCGGACGGACGATGGACAGGTCGTACGAGCCGCTGTTGAGGACCACGGCGCCGTGGTCGTCGGGGAGCGCGCGGACCAGGGTCGGCTCCACGCCGACCTCGACGAGGTGGACGGCGAGGTCGGTCGCGTCGACGACGACGAGGGCGTCGAGGCCGGCCGAGGGGATGTAGAGGTAGCTGCCGCCGGCCTCGGGGGTGCGGAGGTCGAAGTCCTGCTCGTCCTCGGCGTCCGGGGGCGGGATGTAGGTGTCGGAGGCGATGGCGTCGCTGGGCGCGGAGGTGTCGGCCGGGGACCAGATGTCGCTCCCAGTCGTCGTGTCGGTGCCTCCGATGGCGTCGGGGGTGTTCCAGCCGTTGGTGTCGAAGGCGCTCGCGCCGTCGGCGTCGGCTCCGCAGGCGGCGGTGGCCAGCGCGAGGAGGGCGGCAGCGACGAGGGACGGGTTCATCAGACGCATGGTGCTGTCCTCCTGATTAGAAGCGGGCGCCGACGGTGAAGCCGACGCTGAGACCGGAGAAGTTGGCGGCGCCGAGGTCGAGGGGGCGCTCGGCCGGCGCGGGGGTGGAGACGTCGACCTGGTCGAACTCGTGGTCGAGGCGCAGGGCGTAGCCGACGCCGAGGCGCAGCACGAAGCGGACGTCGTCCTCGATGGCGATCGACGCCTCGAGCCCGGCTTCGGGGAGGAGCCCGGCGCTCCAGACCGACTGGCTGCCGTTTCGCGTCCCGAGGTCGAGCCGCAGGTCCGCGTGGGTGACCTCGAGGTCGAGCTGCCCGTACGCCTTGAGCCACTGGCCGACGAGCGGGTAGCGGAAGCGGGCCCCGGCGACGATCATGTGGAGGTTCGTCTCCCAGCTGGCGCCGCTGTCGTCGAGGCGCGTGAGCTGGTCGATGCCGCGGTAGCCGACGTAGACGTCGAGCTCCTCGAGGACCTCGTAGCTGAAGCGCAGGGTCGGCGAGATGTGCGCGGCGTCGGAGGTGAGCGCGGTAGCCGAGTCGGACATGAAGATCTGCGTCATCGGCGCGATGGAGATCTCGAAGGGGGTGGGGGAGGCGTGGACGGCCGCGGGCGCGGCGAGCGCGACCAGGGCGACGAGGGTCGTGGCGATACGCATGACGGTGCTCCTTGGGGCCTGGGGGCTCAGTCGTTGGCGCGGTCGAGGAGACCGTCGAGGAGGTAGGCGGGGACGGCGTAGGCGTCGTCGTCGGTGGTCGCGTCGGCGGGCCACAGGACGAGCTGGCCGCCCACGAGGTCGCCGCTGGTGGCGACGGTGCCGACGGCGGGCAGCAGCAGCAGACGCGTGCCGCCGTTGGGGACCTCCGCGGCGGTCGGGTGGAGGTTGTCGAGCTGGACGTTGACGAGGTAGTCGGCGCTGTCGACGCGGGTCAGGAGGTAGAGGCGGCCGAGGTCCTGGCTGAGGACGACGTCGCGGACGTAGCCGGTGCGGCCGAAGGACGTGACGCGGTCGGTGTCGGCGTTGATGACGCTGACCGCCTCGTCGGTGTCGTTGTGGAAGGCGATGAAGCGCGGCGTCCCGGGGATGGGCATCAGGCTCTGGATCGCGTGGTTCGCGTAGCGGGTCCGGAAGGCCTTGTCCTTCTTCTCCTCGATGGCGGCGATGTCGAGGATGTGGAAGGCCGTGCCGCCGGCGCGGTAGATGACGGCGATGGGGCGGCCCTCTTCGAGGTAGGTGTCGAGTCGGTTTACACCGGCGTCGAGCTGCACGGTGTCGCTGTTGCCGTTCTCCAGGTAGGTCACCGTCGCGGTGCCGCCGGAGGGGCTCAGCATCAGGCTCACGAGGCGGCCGTCGGGCAGCTGGGTCAGCGTCACGTCGCCGCCCGAGGTGAAGCCGGCGAGCTGGGTCAGCCGGACGTCGAAGTTGGCGCCGCCCTGCTCCTCGCTGATGCTCTCGAAGACGCGCAGGGCGTAGACGCTGTTGCCCTCCCAGGTGGTGATGACGGCCCACAGCGCCGGGACGTCGCCGGTGTCGTCGAGCTCGAAGCGGATGTCCTTCGGGGTGCGCTGGCCGCCGGTGTTGAGGCTGACGAGGGGCACCGAGCGCTCGCGGGAGTTGGGCTCGCTCAGGTCGAGGATGGCGACGTGCTCCTCGGACAGCACGAAGGCGAAGCGGCGGTCGCCGAGGGCCGGCGACGGGTAGACGGCCAGCGGCGCGCCGCCGAGCGAGGCGAGGGTGCGCCGGACGACGGCGTTCTCGGGCGGGGTGTTGGGATCGAGGTCGACGTACGCGATCTCGTTGGCGTTGTGGAAGACGGCGTTGGCGGTGCCCGGCGGGAAGTAGGCGATGGCGGCGGTGCCGTCCTCGGCGATCGACAGGCCGTCGAAGCCGGCGCCGACGTCCCAGGTGGTGAGCTCGCCGTCGGGGACGGTCACGCGCTCGAGGGTCTCGGTGTCGCGCTCGAGGACGAGGACGCCGCTGTGGTCCGGGAGGGCGGCGAGCAGGGTCGGCTCGCCGGAGAGCGGGATCCGCTTGATGGCGTCGACGCGGCCGGCGTCGACGGAGACGGCGACGAGGGACTCGTCGTTCTGGTCCGCGGTCAGGATCTGGTCGCCGACGGCCACGGGGCCGAGGGTCGGGATGGCCGGGCCGTGGTCGTCGAACTGGGGGCAGCCGCCGAGGGCGAGGGCGAGTGCTGTGACGAACCCTGTGGTCAGCGGGGGAGCGAGTCGCATGGGGGTCCTCCGAGTGGTCGGTGCACCCCGGCATTGAGCAACCCCCGTGCCAAGTGGGAATGGGCCCTGCGCGCGGCCCTGCGCGGCGCTGGGCCCCGAGGCACGCCGACACCCCCGCCATGCATGTATAGTTGGTTTACGGGTGTGGCGGGTCCGCTTGCGCGGGCGCAAGGGACCGGCATACTGGGGGTGTCTCCCGACGAGGTGAACATGGGCGAACAGCGCGTCAAGCAGCGGCTCGACACGACCGAGCTGCGTCAGTTCAGCCGCCGACTGCTCGACGATCTCTTCGCGCTGCGGACCATGCTCGACCGCGGGATGATCGAGTCGGGGGTGCGGCGTATCGGGGCCGAGCAGGAGATGTTCCTGGTCGACCAGCACGGCAACCCCGCGATGGCGGCGCCGGAGCTGCTCGAGCGGCTCGGGCCGCAGTTCACCAACGAGCTGGCGCGCTTCAACCTCGAGCTGAACCTCGAGCCGCAGTCCTTCGGCGGGACCTGCCTGAGCAACATCGAGCGCGAGATCGTCGAGCACCTCGCGATCGCCCGGAAGACCGCATCAGAGCTCGGTGTCCAGGTGCTGCTGGCGGGGATCCTGCCGACCATCACGAAAAACCACCTCGGCCTCGACGCGATGACGCCGATGCCGCGCTACTACCTGCTCAACGACACCCTCAAGAAGATGCGGGGCGGGGCGTTCTCGCTGTCGATCAAGGGCCACGACGAGCTCCGCTTCGACCACGACAACATCCTCTTCGAGGCGTGCAACACGTCGTTTCAGGTCCACTTCCAGGTGAGCCCCGAAGAGTTCGCGCCGCTCTACAACCTGGCCCAGGCCGTCACCGCGCCGGTCATGGCGGTCAGCGTGAACTCGCCGCTGCTCATGCAGCAGCGTCTCTGGCGCGAGACGCGGGTGGCGCTCTTTCAGCAGTCCATCGACAACCGCACGACCCACCAGTCGGTCCGCGGGCACCGGCCCCGGGTCAGCTTCGGGTCGCGCTGGGTGCGCGACTCGATCCTGGAGCTCTTCCAGGAGGACATCGCGCGCTACCGGATCATCCTCGCGACCGAGGCCGAGGAGGACCCGATGGAGCTCATCGAGCAGGGGCTGCCGCCGAAGCTCTCGGCGCTGCGGCTCCACAACGGGACGGTCTATCGGTGGAACCGGCCCTGCTACGGCGTGACCGACGGGGTGCCGCACCTGCGCATCGAGCACCGGACCCTGCCGTCGGGGCCGACGCCGGCCGACGAGGTCGCGAACGCGGCCTTCTTCTTCGGGTTGATGAGCGGGATCGGCGACGAGTTCGAGGACATCACCGCCCGGATGAGCTTCGACGACGCCGACCACAACTTCCTGAACGCCGCCCGCTTCGGGCTCCGGGCGAACTTCGTGTGGGCGGACGGGCGCGACTGGAAGGCGGCGGATCTGCTGCGCGACGTGCTCATCCCGCAGGCGCGGGTCGGGCTCGCGTCGAAGGGCATCGCCTCCGACGACATCAGCCGCTACATGGACATCATCGAGGCGCGCGTCGAGTCCGGTCAGACCGGGGCGCAATGGATGCTCGGGTCCCTCGAGGGGATGGGCGACGAGGGGACGAAGGACGAGCGGCACCGAGCGCTGGTGGTGGCGACCCTGGACCGGCAGCGGGACAACCACCCGGTCCACACCTGGCGGTTGGCGGCGCTCGGCGAGACGCAGGACTGGCGGGACAGCTACCGCTACGTGGCGCAGTACATGGCGACGGATCTCTTCACGGTGCGGCCGGAGGACCTGGTCGACCTGGCGGCGAGCGTGATGCACTGGGAGCACGTCCGGCACGTCCCCGTCGAGGACGACGACGGCTACCTCGTGGGGCTCGTGACGATGCCGGACCTGCTGGAGCTGCTCGCCCAGGGATTCAAGCCCGAGCAGGGGCCGATCAGCATCGAGCGGATCATGGTGAAGAACCCGATCACGGTCAGGCCGGAGACGTCGAGCGTGAACGCGCTGCGCCTGATGCGAGACAAGAAGGTCACGTGCCTGCCGGTGGTCGACGAGGAGGGGCTCCTGGTGGGGATGGTCACGAACACCGATCTCTTGAAGGTCGCGACGGCGTGGATGGAGGAGCAGCTCGCGAGCCTTGGCTGAGCCATCCATCGACCGGGTGATCGGGAGCTACGGCGAACCGGGGGAGCCCGGGCCGCTGGTGGTCGCGATCTGCGCGGTTCACGGCAACGAGCTGGCCGGGGCGGACGCGGCGCGGCGGGTGCTGGCGTGGCTCGAGGCGACGCGGCCGGCCTTTCGCGGGCGATTCCTGGCGCTGACCGGCAACGTGGCGGCGGCGCGGGCCGGGCGGCGCGGGCTGGACGGCGATCTCAACCGCCGCTGGCTCGCCGAGCGGGTGACGGCGATCCGCGGCGGCGGCTGGGCGCCCAGGGACGCCGAGGACGTCGAGCAGGCCGCGCTCCTCGCCGTACTCGACGAGGCGCTGGCGATGGCGCGCGGGCCGGTGCTGGGCCTCGACCTGCACAGCTTCTCGGCGCCCGGGCCGCCGTTCTTCGTGACCCGCGCGTCGGGGCCGGAGCTGGCGTTCTCGGCCGAGCTGCGGGTGCCGGTCATCACGTCTCTCGAGCGCTACATCCGCGGGACGATCCTGGAGCTCTTCATCGACGAGGACCTGCCCGTCCTGGGCTTCGAGGCCGGCCGCCACGACGACCCGCGGACGGTCCACGCCCACGCGGCGGTGATTCGGCTGGCGCTGGCCGAGCTCGGCGCCGTCGCGCACGAGTCGCTCCCCGACGAGGCCGGCGACCGGGCGCTCCTGGCGTCCCTGGGTGAGGGGCTCCCGCCGGTCGTCGAGGTGGTCCACCGCCACCACATCGAGCCCGAGGACGGCTTCGTGATGCGCCCCGGCTACCACAACCTGGTGCGGGTGCTGCGCGGCGAGCACCTCGCCGACGACCGGCGCGGTCTGGTCGTCGCGCCCCGGGACGCCTGGCTCCTGATGCCGCTCTACCAGGGCAGCGGCGAGGACGGCTTCTTCCTGGCCGCCGAGCGCCCCTTCCACGGGTAGACCGGGCGCGAGTAATCGCCGCGGTCGCCGGGGGCGGCTATACTCGCCGCCATGAAGGTCCTCGGCCCGCTCCCTCAGCGCCTGCCCCTCGGTATCAGCGACTTCACGCGCCTGCGCACGGAGGGCTACACCTACGTCGACAAGACCGCCTTCATCGCCCGGGTGCTCGACGGCGACGGCACGATCACGCTGTTCCCACGCCCCCGGCGGTTCGGCAAGTCGCTGAACATGTCGGCGCTGGGCGCCTTCCTCGAGCGCGGTGGCGAGGACCGGACGGCGCTGTTCGACGACACCTACGTGTGGGGCGTCGACGGCGGGCGGCTGCGCGCCCACTTCCAGCGCTACCCGGTGATCTTCCTGACGTTCAAGGACATCAAGCGGAGGACCTGGGAGGACACCTGGGCGATGCTCCGGGAGCGCCTCCAGGACGAGGTCGCGCGACTCTGGTCCGCCTACGAGCTCGGAGGTGACGCCGAGCCGGCCCGCCTCCAGCGCCACGCGCGGATGGTCGCGCCGGACGCGGCACCGAACGACCTGGTGACGATGCTGCCGCAGCTCACCGGGTGGCTCGCCCACCGCACCGGCGAGCCGGTGGTCGTGCTGATCGACGAGTACGACGCCCCGCTCCACGCCGCCTGGGAGCACGGCTACTGGGACGCGGCCATCGACTTCTTCCGCACGTTCCTGGCCAGCGGCCTCAAGGACGAGGCGAAGGTCTTCCGGGGCGTCCTGACCGGGATCCTGAAGGTCGCCAAGGAGAACATCTTCAGCGGGCTCAACAACGTCGTCACGTCCTCGCTCTTCGAGCCGCGGGACGCCATCCACTTCGGGTTCACGGAGGACGAGGTGGCGGCGCTCGCCGAGCGCGCGGGGCAGGGCGAGGCGCTCGACGGTCTCCGCGAGTGGTACGACGGCTACCGCTTCGGCGGGACGCGGCCGGTGACCCTCTACAACCCCTGGTCGATCCTGCAGTTCCTCGCCAAGCCGGAGAGCGGCTTCCAGTCGTTCTGGAAGAACACGAGCTCGAACGCCCTGGTCCACGAGCTGCTCCTCGCCCAGGCCGCCGAGGTCGGGCCCGACATCGCGACCCTGCTCGACGGCGGCACCGTCGAGCGCCGGATCGACGAGAGCGTCCCGCTGCAGCTGCTCCGCGACACCCCCGAGGCGCTCTGGAGCCTCCTGACCTTCAGCGGGTACCTGACGCCGGAGGAGACGGCGCCGGCCGACGGGGCGTTCTCGGTGAAGCTCCGCATCCCGAACCGGGAGGTCGCGGCCATCTTCCGGGACACGTTCCAGCGCTTCATGAGCCGGAGCGGTGCCGGCCCGAGCGCGGTCCCTGCGCTGGTGCGGGCCCTGCTCTCGGGCGATGGTCGGACGCTCGAGCGGCTCCTCGGCGGCCTCATCGTCAGCGCGATGTCCTATCACGACTTCGGTCGGCGGCCCGTCGAGGCGGTGTACCAGGCGTTCATCGTAGGCCTCCTGGTTCAGCTGGACGCGACCCACCGGGTGGTCTCGAATCGCGAGGCGGGCTACGGCCGTGCCGACGTCCTGGTCATGCCGCGTCGGCCCGGGCCTGGCGCGGTGCTCGAGCTCAAGACCCTCGACCCGGAGTATGGTGATACCGTCGCGTCCGTGCTCGACGGGGCGGTCGCCCAGCTCGAGGACCGCGACTACGCCGCCGAGGTCCGCGCCGCCGGCGCCACCGAGGTCCATCAGTACGCGGTGGTCTTCGACGGCAAGCGTGCCTGGCTCCGTGCGGTCGAGGCGGGTTGACGCGGCTGCGCAACATCGGGCGAGCCGTCCTTGGACTCCTCGCGGGTGCGGCGCTCACCGGCTGCGCCTCGACGCCGCGCTGCGCCCTGCCCGAGGCGACGGCGCTGTCGAGCGACGGGCCACCGGACGCCGCGAACAGCATGCGCCTCGCCCGCTGGGATCTCGACGAGGGCCCGGTCTGGTGGTCCGAGACGCTCCCGGCGTCGCGTCCGCTCGAGGACTACCGACGGGCGGTCCGAGCGCTGGCGCCCGACCTCGGTCAGCGCGCGCTCATGCGCCGTTCGCTGCCGTTTCACGACCCCGCCACCCAGCGGAGCATCCGGGTCGCGCTCGCCGAGCTGGACGCGTCCGAGCGGCCTGACCGCCCGGTCCGCCCGGTGCAGTGCCTCGAGGCGGCGCTGCTGGCCGATCAGGCGCGCCGGATGGACATGGTGAAGGCGCCGACCGAGGTGCTCGCCTACATCCTGCGGTCGACCGACGGGCGGCGCCTCCGCGTCTACGCCTACACCGTCAACAGCGCCGGCATCGGCAGGCTCGGACCGCTCAACGACGCCGTCGCGCCCGACCTCGCCAGCGGCGCCTGGCGCTTCGCCGTCGCGTTCCACAACCACAACGTCTTCTTCGACGAGCCGGACCTCGGCGGCGTCGTCGCCCCGAGCGTCCCCGACGTCCAGGCCCTGACGGGCTTGTCCGACGAGCTCGGGATGGCCGAGGCGTGGATCACCAACGGCTTCGACACCGGCGTCTGGGACGCCGCCGCGCTCCACCGCTTCGCGCGTCCGCTGACCGAGCCAACGCCGGACTGAGCGGCTCAGCCGGGGGCGGGCAGGGCGGCGTCGACCGCGAGGTAGATGAGCTCCATGGGCGCGGCGACCACGTGGTCGTCCGGCGGGTTGAACGTATCAGCCTGGGTGGCGGGGTCGTGGAGCCCGATGAGCAGCGCGTCGTGATGGGCCTTCAGGTGGCGCGCGAGCTCGCCGAAGGTCCGGACCTCGGCGGCTCCCGGTGGCCGCGCCCCGAGGTAGAGGTTGAGCTCCCCGGCGGTCGCGACGCGGCCCAGGATCGCCGCGGTGCCGGGCATCGCTGCGGCGTGCGCGAGGAGCGAGAACGCGATGGTCGTCGACTCGATGACCTCGTCGGCGCCGGCGGTCTTGGCATGCTCGACGTTCTCCTCGTCGAGGATCTCGGCGACGATCCACAGGCGCTTCTTGCGCTTGACCTCGCCCGCCTTCGCCAGCCCTCGCATGTATCGGCGCAGGGTGAACACGATGAGCAGCGTCGTCGCGTCTGCCTGCTGCGGCGGCACCATGCGCGGCGCGACGACGATGGCCAGCGCCGCGTGGCTGAGCCGGACCTTCTCGAGCTCCGACTCCTTCGTCGGGTCACCGCTGACCCACGAGATCTCTGGCGGGACGGCCGGGTCCCGCTCGCCGTCGGCGATGACCACCATCGACGTGGAGGTCGGCAGCTCGCGCAACAGCTCCGCGAGCAGCGCCCGGGCGCCCGGGTTGTAGCCGCAGATGACGACGTGATCGAGGAAGTCGGCCATGCGGTATTGCTCCTCGCGCAGCGAGATGAGGATGTTCAGGAAGACGTGCCCGACGATGCCCGCGAAGAGCGCCAGCGTGAACATGCCGCCGATCATGACGACGCCGCCGATGACGCGGCCGAGCTCGGTGACCGGCGTGATGTCGCCGAAGCCGACCGTCGTGATGGTCACCAGCGCCCACCAGAAGCCGTCGCCGAGGCTCGCGATCTGTGGGTGCGAGCCCCCCTCCACGAGCCAGATGGAGAGCCCGCCGAGCAGGACTTCGGTGCCGAGCAGCGTGAACGCGAACAGAAACGGCAGGCGGTTTTCGTGGAAGCCGCGCGCGATGCGGGCGAACGGGCGTGAGTAGCGGAAGAGGTCGGCCGTCCGCACGAGCCGCAGGAGCCGCAGCGCCCGGAGACCCCGCAGCTCGGGGACGAGGGCGAGCACGGTGAACAGGTCGACCATGCTCAGCGGGTTCAGGAGGTAGCGCATGCGCCCCTTCACGTGGAGGCGGAGCCGCTGCGTCTCGGACAGCTCGAAGAGGTCCAGCTCCGGCGGGCGGTAGCTCAGGATACGGAGCGCGATCTCGACCGCGAAGATGGTCAGGATGACGTCGTCGATGACCGTCAGGGTCGAGCCCTCGAGGCGGATGACGTCGAGGCCGAGCTGCAGCGCGAAGAGCCCGACGGAGATGAAGATCAGCGCCCAGACGAACCCGTTGACCCACCGGTAGACCGTGGTGTCGGGCCGATGGAAAGCCGCGTGGATGGTCGCGAAGAGCCCCATGCGCCGGCACGATCACCCGACCGGGTCGGCGTGTAAAGCGGTCCCGCCGCGCGGTTGGGCCAGGCAGCCCTCTCGTGCCATCATGCGCGCCATCCAGCGGAGGACGAGAAGATGTCAGACGAGGTCGATGTATACGAGGGCGTGGACGCGGCCGTCTCCTGGGACGGACGCCTCTGCATTGGCGCGGCCGAGTGTGGGCGCGCCGAGGGCTCGCTGTTCGTGAAGGGACGTAAACCCTGGGGAGACCCGGACACCGGGACCCCCGAGGAGGCCCTCGAGGTCGTTCGGCGCTGCCCGAGCGGGGCCCTGAGCTTCCGCGACAAGCGTGGTGCGCTCGCCGAGGAGGCGCCGGCTGACAACACCGTCACCGTCGCGAGCCGCGGCCCCTACTACCTGACCGGCGACCTGGTCATCGCCGGCGCGCCCGCCGACATGCCGGGGGTCACCCGCCGCGCGGCGCTCTGCCGCTGCGGCCTGTCGAAGATCAAGCCCTTCTGCGACAACTCCCACGAGGCGGACGGGTTCAGCGACCGCGGCGCCGTGGGCGAGCGGGGCGCCGGGCGCGACGCGACGGGCGGCGCGCTCGAGGTGAAGCCGGCCCCCAACGGGCCGCTGCTCCTGAGCGGAAACCTGCGCATCGTCGCCGGCAGCGGGCGGGTCGCCTGGGAGGGGACGAAGACGGCGCTCTGCCGCTGCGGACACTCGAAGAACAAGCCCTTCTGCGACGGCAGCCACCGCGCGGCCGGCTTCTCCGGCTGAGCCACGGGTGGCGCGCGCTCCTGCAGGCGCGGGGCTGCCCCGAGTGAAGAATATGCGGCCCGCCTTGCGCGCTTCGGGGAGATAGCGGCAAGACGGGCCGAGATGTCGACGTCAATCGACTGACTCGCGCTCACACCTCGGGGAGATGGTGCTGTGGCGAGCCGAATTTCGACAGCGTGCGCTCGCGGGCTCAGGCCCGCGGGGCCGCCGTCGTGGGTTGCTGGCCCGGGCGGGGTGTGCCCACCAGCGTCGTGGGGTGACGACCGCGATCGCTTCGCCAGAGCTGGCCGATCGCGCGCGCCAAGGGGGTCGGCGGGACCGTCGGGGGGGACCGTCCATCGCGGGGTTGGGGCATCGTCGGGTCCTTTGGGTCGGAGCGACCCTCTGCATCGGGGAGTTACAATCCGTAACGGTCGCTTGCGTTCGGATCTGAAGCGTTCGGTTCAAAAAAAGCGGATGGGCGCCCGAGGCGCTGGAACACGGCCTGGGCGGCCGCTCTCCGGGCAACGGCCGGTGCCCTCACCGCCTGGGGGATGAGCTCGTGGGCGACCGAGCGCTCCTCCGCGGGGCCGCTTGTTGCGACGCAGCGTCATTGGCTGAACGACGCCTCGAAAGCCCGCCCGGAATCGCGTATCATCATCTTCGATAGACGCGTTCCGCGGAGTCCCCATGAAATCTTGCGTTGCGGCAGGCGTGGCCCTGGTCGGGGCGTCCCTCCTCTTGTCCTGTGGCGCCGATGCGCTCGAGCCCGGCGCCCGGGTCGCGGTCAGCGTGGCGCCGCTTCAGCTCACGGGCGTGACCAACGCGCGCTATCGCCTCGACGTCCACAACGGCGACGACGCGCTGGTGATGACCCGAGAGCTGACGTCCCTCGCCTACGGCGGCGGCGACGGCTCTCTGTCCTACGTGGCCCCCTGTGACGCGGACCCGGCGGTCGCGGACAACACGGTGTCCATCACCCTCCTCGAGCTCTACGGCGGCGCCGGCGGCAGCGCGGTCATCGCCCCCGCGAGCTATCAGAACCCGGGCACCGTGAGCCGCGAGGTCGACTGCGTGGCCGACGCCGACACCCCGGTCACCTTCGACATCACCATCGCTCGGCGCGCGGACCAGGGCTTCTTCGACGTCGCCGTCAGCTTCACCGACATCTACTGCTCGGCGAAGCTCGACTGCCGCGATCAGGACGGAGACCCCATCGCGCTGCTCTTCGACGACGACGGTGACCGCGGGACGACGATCGTCACGGCGCTCGCCTGCACCGGCGGGGTCAGCGGCGGCGACACGGTGCTCTACCGCGACGACGTCGTCCTCGACTGCGGGGCAGCCGGCAGCGCGACCGTCTCGCCGGACGGCGCGGGCAACCTCGACTACGGCTCCGGCATCAGCGGCGACGCCGTGCTCTTCGGGGCCGCCGTCACCCGCGGCGACGAGCAGCTCGGCTACACCAAGCGCTACTGGAACGTGATGCTCGGCCTCGTCGACGGCACCCCGAGCTGCCGGCTGACGACGCGCGCGACGGCGTCGAAGGGCGCCTTCGACCCCGAGGGAACGACCCCGGCCGGGACCACCTATCCCTTCATCCATTGGGACGTGGCGATCACCGACGGCTCTGGAGCGCTCGTCTGCGACCATCACCCCGTCGACGGCGTCGACGACGAGGCCGGCGTCGCCACCGAGTACACCTCCGCCGACGCCCCGCGGACCTTCGCGAGCGCGTGGTCCGGCGCCGCGTCGATCCCGGTCGACCCGCCGGGCTCGGCGCCGGCGTGCGAGGACTGGGACTACTGCTGGCTCTACGAGGACGGCAGCGGCGGGACGGCGACCGACGACGGGATCGAGGGGGCCGACGCGACCGTGGTCGGGCCGACCTGGACGACCGGCCACTCGGGCGGAGGGCTCGCCTTCAACGGGACCACCGACTACCTGACCGCGACCGACACGGTGTTCACGACGAGCTACGACGGCGTGACCGGTGTCGCCTGGCTGGACTGGGGCGGCGACAACGGCGACGACTGGGCGGTGGTGGTCTCCGCGACCCAGGCCTGGGAGTTCGGGATCCGCTCCTCTGACGACACCCTCTGGTTCTACGAGATCGGCCGCGGCTACGTCGTCGGCTGTCCGTTCCCGGCCTCGACCCACGTCGGCACCTGGACCCAGGTGGGCTTCACCGTCAGCTCCAGCGCCGGCCGCGCGCGGGTCTACATCGACGGGGCGCTCTGCAACGAGGTCGGCTACTCGGGCGCGATCGCCACCTCGACCGGCGAGATCCAGCACGGCGTCTGGCTCGGCGGGCAGGCGAACGAGCAGGAGCACCTGAAGGGCACGCTCGACGGCCTCCGGGTCGCCGCCCGGGAGCTGGGCGAGGCGGACTTCGCGGCCTTGTACGCCGCCGAGACCGGCGGCACGCCGGCCACCGCCCCGACGCTGACCTCGTGCAAGGCCCTCTTCGACGCCGGCTACGGGGTCGACGGCGTGTACACGATCGATCCGGATGGGGCCGGCACGCTCGCCGAGCGCGACGTCTACTGCGACATGGCCAACGGTGGTTGGACCCTGGCCGGGCAGCAGGCTGCGGACGCGACCACCTACCTCGGAGGGCAGGCGCGGAACACCCCGGGCGACGCCGAGTTCTCTTCGGACCTCACCGGCGTGCCGTTCACCGACGTGATGGTCTTCAACACCTCCAACGGCGAGTCGTTCGTTCAGAGCTTCAGCGCCCAGACCTGGGTCGGCGTGACCAGCGGCCAGCAGCAGGTCGGCGCGTCGGCGCCGGCCTATCGCCAGGGGACCTACGGCGGGACGACCGTGATGGGGTGCGTGAACTACTCCTACAGCGACATGAGCGGCCCGTGGGCCTGCGACAACGACAGCGGCAAGGGGCAGATGGGGCACATCGCCGACTACGCCGGAGAGTACTGCAGCGGCGGACGGCTCGACACGACCTGGGCCTGGACCGACGGCGACACCTGCTCGCTCCGCGGGGTCGCCTACATCTGGGGTATCGCCATCCGCTGACGCATCAGCGGGCCTCGCCGGCGCTACTCCGCGTCGCCCTTGATGCTGACCTCGAGCAGGTTGTAGCTGTTCGAGCCATGGTTATCGACGTGGTAGTAGATGGGCGTCCCCGCCGGGACGTCGACCGGCAGCGTGATCTCCTCGGTGAAGAGGCCGCTCTCGCTCGGGATGGGGAGCGTGGCGCTCCAGGCGTCGAAGTCACCGATCTTGACTGCGATGTGGGCCTCGCCCGGGTCGGGCGCGGTCAGCCCGAAGTGCCAGAGCCAGACGTAGAGCGTCTGCCCCGCGCAAGCGTCGCTGAGCGCCGGCTGGACGACGGTCGTGTAGCCGCACCTCGGCCCGGTCTCGATGGCGTACGAGTATGTCCCGGCGAAGTCCTCCGGGTAGCGGTCGGCCGTGGTGCAGCCGTCTTCGGCCGGCCGGAGGGCGCCCCAGGGGTCGACGTCCGCCGGCGCGACCTGCCAGGCGTCGTGGTTCACCAGGGCGACGTTGCCGTCGGCGGTGGCCGCACAGGCCGCGCCGCTCGAGCTGTCGGAGTCGCAGCCTGCACCGGGCAGGGCGAAGAGCAATAGCGCGCCAGCGAGCGCGAGAGGCTGGAGGGTCGCGTTCATGGCGTGGATGCTACCCGCTGGACCCTGGCGGGGACAAACGGAGGGGGCAGGCGGAAGCGCGGGCTGGCGGAAGAGGATGGGGCGGCGGAAGCGCAGGCGAAGGCGAGCGAAGGCGTAGGCGGAAGCGCAGGTGGAGGAGAAGGCGTAGGCGGAAGCGTAGGGGGAGGAGAAGGCAAAGGCGGAAGCGCAGGCGGAGGAGAGGGCGGAGGAGAAGGCGCAAGCGGAGGAGAAGGCGAAGGCGCAAGCGGAGGAGAAGGCGTAAGGGGAGGAGAAGGCGGCGGCTCGCGTGAGCCTGCGGGCCGTGTCAGCTCGTGGGGATCGCGGCGGCGAGGAGCGCGCTCGGCGGGGACCCGGGCGGGAGCGCGGCGAGGCGGCCGAGGGCGGCGGCGTGACCCCCGTGGCGGGCGAGGGCCAGGGTCCCGTGGAGCTCGGTCGCCGTCCGGACCACGTGCTCGCGCAGCTTGGCCTCGCGCAGTCCGGCGAGCCCGTCGCCGAGCGCGGCGAAGCGCTCGTCCACGGCGTCGACCAGCTCCGCGACGCCGGTCCCCGTCGCGCCGCTCGTCGGGACGACGGGGGTGTCCTGCCGGTCGAGGACCCGCAGCGCCGCCCGGAGCTCCCGGCGGGTGCGCTCGGCGATCGCGCCGAGGTCGGCCTTGTTCACCGCGAGCAGGTCGAAGATCTCCATGAGACCGGCCTTGATGAACTGCAGCGTGTCCCCGCCCGCGGGCTGCACGATGACGACCGTCTGGTCCGCTGCGGTCGAGACGTCGGTCTCCGACTGGCCGACGCCGACGGTCTCGACGAGGACGCGGTCGAAGGCGGCGCGCATGACGAGGATCGCGTCGACCGAGCCCGGCGCGAGGCCGCCGAGCCGGTCCCGGGCCGCCATCGAGCGGATGAAGACGCCATCGTCGCCCGCCGGCTTGGCGATGCGCGAGCGGTCGCCGAGGACCGCGCCGCCCGAGGCGCGCGAGCTGGGGTCGACCGCGATGACGCCCACGGTGTGTCCGCGGCGTCGCCACTCGGCCACGATCCGCCCGCCCAGGGTGGACTTGCCGACCCCGGGAGGGCCGGTGAGGCCGACGACCTGGCCGCCGATCCGCGGGTGGGACGCGACGGCGTCGACGACCGCGCGGGCGGCCTCCCGGTCGTCGTTCCGGCTCGACTCGATGAGGTTCAGCGCCCGGGCCACCCCGCCGCGCTCGCCCGCGAGCACCCGCTCGGCGATCCCCTGCGCTGGCGTCACGCGTTCAGCCCGTGGGCGCGCCCGGTCGCCTCGGCGATCTCGACCATGATGGCGTTGAGGTCGAAGTCGCTCGGGGTGAAGACCCGGGCGACCCCCATGGCCTCGAGGGCGCCGCGGTCGAGCTCGGGGATGATGCCGCCGACGATGACCGGGATCCGCCCGAGCCCGCGGGCCTTCAGCGCCGCGAACACCGCCGGGACCAGCGCGAGGTGGCTCCCCGACAGGATCGACAGGCCGATGGCGTGGGCGCCCTCCTCCTCGGCGCCGCTGGCGATCTGCTCCGGGGTCAGGCGGATACCCTCGTAGACGACCTCCATCCCGGCGTCCCGCGCCCGGACGGCGATCTGCTCGGCGCCGTTGGAGTGGCCGTCGAGGCCGGGCTTGCCGACGAGGAGCTTCAGCCGCCGGCCGAGCCCGGCGCTCACCCGCTCGACCGCCTCGCGTGCTCGCTGGAGGCCCTCAGCCGAGCCCTTCGCGCCGCTGACCGCCCCGACCCCGGTCGGGGCGCGGTACTCGCCGAAGACCTCGCGCATGACGCCGCCCCACTCGCCGGTGGTCACCCCGACCAGCGCGCAGCGGATGCTCGGGTCCATGACGCTGTCGCCGGTCTTCGCCGCGTCGCGCAGGCCGGTGAGCGCGGCGGCGACCTCGGCGTCGTTACGCCCGGCTCGCCACGCGACGAGGCGCTCGATCTGCTCGCGCTCGGCCTGGGGGTCGACGGTCATGATGCCGCCGTCGGCCCCGGCGACGAGCGGCGACGGCGCCGACTCCGTGAAGCAGTTGACGCCGACGACCTTCTGCTCCCCGCGCTCGATGCGCCCGAGGCGCTCGGTGTTGGCGGCCACGAGGCGCTCCTTCATGGCGCCGGACTGGACGGCCTTCACCACGCCGCCCTCGCTGGCGATCCAGGCCATCTCGCGCTCGACGGCGGCGGTCAGCTCGGCCTCGAGCTCGGCGACGACCGTGCTCCCGTCGAAGAGATCGCCGTACTCGAGCAGGTCGGACTCGTGCGCCAGGATCTGCTGGAGCCGCAGCGACCACTGCTGGTCCCACGGCCGCGGCAGGCCGAGCGCCTCGTTCCACGCCGGGAGCTGCACGGCGCGCGCGCGGGCCCGCTTCGAGAGCACGACGCCGAGCATCTCGAGGGCGATGCGGTAGACGTTGTTCTCCGGCTGCTGCTCGGTCAGGCCGAGGCTGTTGACCTGTACGCCATAGCGGAAGCGCAGCAGCTTCGGCTCGGTGACGCCGTAGCGCTCGCGGCCGATCCGCTCCCACGCGGCGCCCATGACGCGGAGCTTCACCATCTCCTCGATGAACCGCATCCCGGCGTTCACGAAGAAGCTGATGCGCCCGAAGACCTTCGGGAAGGTCGCCTCGTCGATGTCCCCGCGCTCGCGCACGTGGTCGAGCAGCGCCAACGCCCCGGCCAGGGCGTAGCTGACCTCGAGCACCGGCGTCGCGCCCGCCTCCTGCAGGTGGTAGCTGCAGATGTTGACCGGGTTCCAGCGCGGCATCTCGCGGACGGTGAAGCTGATGACGTCGGCCTGGAGCCGCATCGACGGCTCGGGCGGCAGCATGTAGGTCCCGCGGGCGAGGAACTCCTTCACCAGATCGTTCTGCGTCGTACCGCGCAGGTCTGCCCGCTTGGCGCCCTGCCGCTCCGCCGCCGCGACGTACAGGGCCAGGAGCCACGGCGCCGTCGCGTTGATGGTCATCGACGTGTTCATCTCGCCGAGCGGGATACCGTCGAAGAGCGCCGCCATGTCACCCAGGTGCCCGATCGGCACGCCGACCTTGCCGACCTCGCCCGTCGCCAGGGCGTGATCGGCGTCGTAGCCGGTCTGGGTCGGGAGGTCGAAGGCCACCGAGAGCCCGGTCTGCCCTCGGGCGAGGTTCTCCCGGTAGAGCGCGTTGGACGCGGCGGCCGACGAGTGCCCGGAGTAGGTCCGGATGACCCAGGGGCGGGCCTTCTCGCGAGGGGTCGGGGCGCTGTCGGTCATGGCGGAGCCTCCGGTGGTCGTGGGATCATACACTGCGACCGCGGTCTCGCGCGTGGCTGCGCGCGACCGCGGTCGCTGGAGTGGTGGCCTGCAGGGCCGGGTCGGTCGAAGGAACGAGCTCAGTCGGCCTGGGCGGCGCGGCTCTCCTCGAGGTTGTGGCAGCCCGGGGCGGTCGCGTTGACGTTGATGACCATGTTCCCGGGCGGGTGGCGGTTGTCGAGCATGAGCTCGTGGGGGACGGCCGTGTCGTCGAAGCTGAACTCGCGCGACAGCCCGGTGCCAATCTTGCCGTCCATCACCAGGTGGTTGGCCTGATCGGCCTCGTACTTCGAGGCGAAGTGGCTGCCCTGGATGCGCTTCTGGCGCATCCAGACGTAGCGGGCGTCGAAGGTCAGGTTGTAGCCGGTGGTGCCGGCGCAGAAGACGACCATGCCGCCGCGGCGGACCACGTAGCAGCTGACCGGGAAGGTCTGCTCGCCGGGGTGCTCGAAGACGAGGTCGACGTCGACGCCGCCGGTGATCTCCCAGATGGCCTTGCCGAACTTGCGGACGCGCTTGACCCAGCTGCCGTAGGCCTCGGGGTCGTTGGGGTCGGGCATGACGCCCCAGCAGTCGAAGTCCTTGCGGTTGATCCAGGCCTTCGCGCCGAGGTCCATGCAGTAGCGGCCCTTCTCCTCGGAGCTGACGACGGCGATGGCGTTGGCGCCGGCGGCCTTGCAGATCTGGATCGCCATGGTCCCGAGCCCGCCCGAGGCGCCCCAGATGAGGACGTTCATGGCCGGCTTGAGCGTGTGCGGGGCGTGCCCGTAGAGCATCCGCCACGAGGTCGCGTGGACCAGCATGTAGCAGCCGGCCTCGGCCCAGGTCAGGTGCTTCGGCTTCGGCAGGAGCTGCTGCGCCTGGACCTTGGCGAACTGGGCGAAGCTGCCGTCGGTCGTCTCGTAGCCCCAGATCTGCTGCTCGCGGCAGAGCATCGGCTCGCCGCCGTTGCAGTTGTGGCACTGGCCGCAGGTCTGGTTGCAGTGCACGACGACCTCGTCGCCCACCTGCCAGTTCACGACCCCGGCGCCGGTCGCCCAGACGACGCCGGACGCGTCGCTGCCGGCGATGTGGTACGGCTGCTTGTGGATCTTCATCGGGCTCAGGGGCTTGCCGAGCGAGGCCCAGACGCCGTTGTAGTTGACCCCGGCGCTCATCACGTAGACCAGCACTTCGCCCGGGCCGACCTCCGGGACGGGGACGGTCTCGTGCTGCATCGCCGTCGCCGGGCGCCCGTGGCGCTCCTGACGGATCGGCATCGCGTGCATCAGCTTCGGTACGGCGCCGAGCGGCGGGATCTCACCGAGATCGTAGAGGTCCTTGACGTCGTCCATCGGGTCCTCGCGGGGCTAGGGGGTCAGCGGGGGCGCCGTCATGACGCGGGTCACAACGCGGCGCGTCATCCACGATACCTTGACCGAGCGCAGACGCAAGAGGCGCTCGGCGCCCGGTCGTCCGCGAAGGTCGTGAATCATATTGGAGTTACGGCCTCGACGGCGCCCAGCTCGACGCCGAACGCGCGTAGGGCAGCGGCCCGGGTCGCGGCCGGATCGCCGGTCGTGAGGACCCGGGTCGGCCCTGAGTCACCCGCGCCGAGGGTCCAGTCGGTCACGGCGTCGAGGAGCCCGTCGACAGGATCGATCAGCGAGACCCCGGGCAGTCGGCGCGCGATGGCCGGCGCAAGGGCTGGGTAGTGCGTACAGGCGAGGACGAGCGCGTCGACGCCGGTCAGCGGCGCCAGGATCTGGTCGAGATCGCGCTCGAGCGCGGGTCCCGCGAGGCGCCCGGCCTCGACGTGGGCGGACAGGGGCTGGGCGACTCGCGCCCTGACCACGCGTCCCGCGGCGGTCAGCGGCTGCTCCCAGGCCCCCGACGCGATGGTCCGCTCGCCGCCGATGACCCCGAGGGTGCGGGCCTCGCTGGCGAGCGCGAGCGCGACGCCGGGCGCGATGACACCGAGAGTCGGGACCGGCATCGCCGTGTGGTCGAGGACCGTGCTCGCGGCGTTGCAGGCGATGACGAGGTGGCTGACCTCCATCCGCCGGGCGACGCTGGCCACGCGCTCGGCCAGGGCGTCGGCGGGGACCTTGCCGTAGGGCGTGAAGCCGCTGTCCGACCAGTACGTCATCGGGAGCCGCGGGTAGCGGGCCCGCAGGCGGGAGAGCGCGTCGACCCCGCCGATCCCCCAGTCGAGGACGCCGAGCCGCAGCGGGGCGCTCATGGATAGCTCTGGGGCGCGACGGAGCCGGGCTGCAGCGGACCGGAGTCGAAGGCCAGGACACGCGCGTGCCAGCCCACGTTGAGCAGCTCGACCTCGCGCCCGGGGAAGCGGCTCTCGAGGTACCAGACCATCTCGTGCTGGGCGCGGATGGGGTTGTACTCGAGCATCGTCCGCCAGCGCGAGTCGCTGACGAGCCGCCCGAGCGCCGCCTGATACCGCGGCCGGAGCTTCCGCTGGAGCACCGCTCGGGCCGAGTCCTTGAGGAACCGCGGGACCTCGCGGGGACCGACGGGCGCCGTCACCATGTCGACGACGAGGATCCGGCCGCCGGGGGCGAGGACGCGCCGGATCTCGTTCATCAGCGGGTCCCAGTCCAGGTACCGGAACGAGAGCAGCGAGATGACGACGTCGAAGGACGCGTCGGGGAAGGGCAGGGTGGGGCTGTCGACGCGGGAGAAGGCCAGGTGGGCGGGGTTGTCGTGCCGCTCCGCGACGCGGATCATGCCGTGGGAGCCGTCGACGCCGTGCCCGCTCGCGATGCGCGGCGCGAGCTGGCGCAGGAGCGCGCCGTTGCCGCAGCCGATGTCGAGGACGCGGGGCTTCGGCGCGTCCGGCAGGTGCGCCTGGATCCAGCGCCACTCGTCCTCGCGGACGCGGATGTCCTCGAAGACCGCGTCGTAGAGCTCGGCGACGCTGTCGTAGCTGGCGTCGCCCTCGACCGGCGTCGGCTCGTAGCGCTTCATCACCTCGGCCTCGGCGAACCCCGCGTACTTCAGCGCAGACCCGACCACGCCGTGGGATTTGTTGCCCTTGACGCCGATGAGGTGGAGCGGGGCGTCGGCGCGGTGGAACGGCCCGGGCCACTTGAAGCGGTCCTTGCGGGTCGAAAACGACGTGTACCAGTGGTAGCCGTGGGCCGGGACGCCGAAGGTCCGGGCGAAGAACGGCGCGAACCAGCGCGCCGTCCGGCAGGCGTGGAACCACGCCTCGCCGCCGTCGGCGAAGGGGATGGCGCCGTCCTCGGCGAGGCTCCGCCACTCGTGGGGGCTGAACTGCTCGGGCATCGCCGTCGTCCGGAACATCGGGCCGTACATCCCGCTGTGGCCGACGAAGTGGAAGCCGTCGAGGCGCTCGCCCTCACCCCGGAGCCGCGCCATCTCGTCGACGACGTCGCGCTTCGACTCGACGCGGGCGAGGCGCACGGCGTGCCCCTCGGCCCGGAGATCGTCGGCGAGGGTGCGCGCCGCCTGAGCGAGCTGGGCGCCGCCTTCACGGTACAGGGTGGTGTATCCAATCCAGTGCAGCGTCCGGGGCATCGCTCGGGGGATCTCCGTGGCGGGCTGGTTCCGCGGGGGGCGGGGTGCGCGGTCGTCGGCTCGTCAGGCGCCGGGGCCGGGCTCTCGCGTGAGGACGAAGGCCGGATCGCTCGGGATCCAGGCGCCGCAGTCGTCGCGGACGACGAGGACCTCGCGCCGCGCGAGGTCGTAGACGCGCATCCGGTGGATCCGCGGCCGGTAGACGTGGAGGCTCACGCCCCCTCGGTCGCAGCGCATGTCGTGGACGACCCCCGGGGCGATCTCGAGGTGCGCTGGGGCGGCGACCTCGCGGGTCTGCACGACGACCAGGCGGTCACCGCGGCGGGCGTAGGTCCGCTCGGTGAAGACGCCCTCGACGAGGTGGATGACGCCGCCCGCCTCGCCGTGGTCGTGGGGGGCGCAGGTCGCGCCGGGGCGCCAGCGCATGAGGATCATCTCGTGCGCGTCGTCCTCGACGAGCGGGGCGCGGCCGTAGGGCTCGCCCGGCGCCGGGAGGCCGCCGCTCACCTCAGAGGCTCGAAGTGCGCGGTGAAGTGCCGGAGCGCCGGCGGCTCCCAGGCGATGCGCATCCCCTTGATGTCGGCTCGGCGCTCGTACACGTCGAGCACGGACTCGACGACGTAGTCGATGTGGCTCTGGGTATAGACCCGCCGCGGGATGGCGAGGCGGACGAGCTCCATCTGGGCGTTGTCGCCGAACATGACGGTCCCGATCTCGCAGCCGCGGATCCCCGCATCCTCGTAGAGCGCGCAGGCCAGCGCCTGGCCAGGGAGCTCGTGGCGCGGGACGTGGGGGAGGAACGCGGCGGCGTCGAGGAAGACGGCGTGGCCGCCGGCCGGGCGCACCACCGGGACGCCCTTGGCGTGGAGGTGGTCGCACAGGTAGGCCGTGCTGACGATGCGGTAGTTGAGGTAGTCCTCGTGCAGGACCTCCTCGAGCCCCCGCGCGATGGCCTCGAGGTCGCGGCCGGCCAGCCCGCCGTAGGTCGGGAAGCCCTCGGTCAGGATCAGGATGTTGCGGGCGTCGGCGGCGAGCGCCCCGTCGTTGGTCGCGAGGAAGCCGCCGATGTTCGCCATCCCGTCCTTCTTGGCGCTCATGGTGCAGCCGTCGCCGAGGGCGAACATCTCGCGGCAGATCTCGAGGATCGACTTGTCGGCGTAGCCGTCTTCACGCTGCTTGATGAACCAGGCGTTCTCGGCGAAGCGGCAGGCGTCGAAGAAGAGCGGGATGCCGTGCTCGTGGAGCACCTCGCTGACCGCGCGAGCGTTGGCCATCGACACGGGCTGCCCACCACCGGCGTTGTTGGTGATCGTCAGCATCCCGATCGGGATCCGGGAGGGGCCGACCTCCGCGATGAGGGCGCGGAGGCGGTCGACGTCGAGGTCACCCTTGAAGGGGTGCTCGGCCGCCGGGTCCCGCCCGACGGCAGCGACCAGGTCCACCGCGCTGGCGCCGGTGTGCTCGGCGTTCGCGCGGGTGGTGTCGAAGTGGGTGTTGTTGGGGATGACGCTGCCCGTGCCGGCGACCAGCTCGAAGAGGATGCGCTCGGCGGCGCGGCCCTGGTGGGTCGGGATGACGTGCTCGTAGCCGAAGACCTTCCGGACGGCGTCGCGGAAGCGGAAGAAGGACTTGCTGCCCGCGTAGCTCTCGTCGGCCCGCATGACGGCGGCCCACTGCTCCTGGCTCATCGCGCCGGTGCCGCTGTCGGTCAGGAGATCGATCAGCACGTCGTCGGCGTGGAGCTCGAAGAGGTTGTAGTTGGCCTCGGCGAGGGCCGCGCGGCGCTCCTCGCGGGTGGTCATGCGGATGGGCTCCACGACCTTGATCCGGAACGGCTCGATGATGGTCTTCATGCTGATCCCCGTTGCGTCGTCTCACTGTGTCCGGCCGTGCCCCGGACCCGAGCCCGGCGACCATAACAGCCGGACCCGGACCTGAGTTCCGAAAACCGCGCAGGACCGGGCGGGCGTGGGGGACGGCTCGCTCGCGCTGCGGGTCGCTCTCTTGACCGCGGATCCGCGCAGGCACAAGCTCTCCAAATGAGCAGCGCGCGCCCCGCCCTCGTCATCGCTGCCCACGGGTCGAGGTCCGCGGGGTGGGCGGACACGATTCACGCCTTCACCGAGGACGTCGCGGCCAGCCCGGGGGTCAAGGACGCCTTCACCGCGGTCGAAGCGGCCTTCATCGAGCACTCGACGCCGCGCATCCCGGACGCCGTGCGGATGGCGCTGTCGTCGGGGTGTCCGGAGGTGCTGGTCGTCCCCCTCTTCCTGACGGTGTCGACCCACGTCGGCGAGGACCTGCCGGCTCTCCTCGGCCTCCCCGTGCCCGAGCACGTCCGTCGGCGCATCCTGGCCGAGGGGCATCAGCCGCTGTCGCCGGGGCTCCCGGTGCGCATCGTCCCGCTCGGGGCGCTCGAGGACCTCCTCTATCGCAACATCGTGCGGCGGACGAGCCTCGCGAGTCGCCACCCCGAGCACGAGGCGATCGTCCTGTGCGCGTACGGCTCGGCCATCTATCACGAGCGCTGGGAGACGCTGATGCACGGGCTCCGAACGCGCCTGATGCGCGGCGGCTACGCCTGGGCGGACCACGCGTGGGTCGGGGCGGTGGTCGGGATGTCCCCGCAGCCGCTCGCCCAGGCGATCCTGAAGGCCGGGCAGATGGCCGGCGTGCAGCGGATCCACGTGGTGCCGCTCCTGATGGCGGTCGGCAACCTCCAGACCCTGACCATCGCGGCCGCCGTGCGCGACGCCGAGAAGCGCGGGCGGCTCCAGGTCCTCTACGAGGAGGACGCGATCCTGCCGGACGGCGACCTCGCCGCTCAGGTCGGCTTCCGCGCGCTCGAGGCGCTGGGGCTCTTCCCGTCGCTGGGGACCGGCGGAGCCAAGGCGTGAGCCGCGGACGACCGGCGGCCGACGCGCTTGACCTCGTGCGACGGATGCGAACATCCTTTGGCGCGCTCCAAGGCCCGAATGGTGGCTTCAGCGCGCCCTCACTCCTGCCGATGTGGATGCCCATGCGCAAGCTCCTGACCGCCACCGCCGTCGTCGCCGTCGTCGCCGCGAGCGCGTGCAGCTCCGCCCCCGAGGAGAAGGAGGGCAAGTCCCCCGAGGCCTCGATGCTGGGGCTGGAGGTGCGCGGGGACGCGGAGGTCGAGAAGTACGATCTGAACGGCGACGGCGAGGCCGACGACTGGCGCTACTACATCCGCAAGGGCGACAAGGACGTCCCGAAAGAGGAGCGCCCGCGGCTGCTCGCCCGGCAGGACCTCGACCTGAACTTCGACAAGTCGCCGGACGTGCGCCGGCACTTCAACGAGCAGGGGACGGTGGTCCGAGAAGAGATGGACCTCGACTTCGACGGCAAGTACGACGCCATCGACTACTACTCCGACGGCGCGCTCTTCCGGCGCGACCTGGCCCTCAACTTCGCGGGCAGCCCGTCGATCATCAAGTTCTACAACGAGGCTCAGCTCGCGCGAAAAGAGCGCGACACCAACGGCGACGGCAAGATGGACACCATCGAGTACTACGAGGGCGGCAAGCTCATCCGGATCGGCGAGGACCGAGACGGTGACGGCAAGCCCGACGTGTACACCGAGGTCGAGCAGGACGAGGCCGGCGGCGAGGGTGGAGGCTGACGCGACGCACGCGGCGGAGACGACGCGGTGGAAGCGGACGGTATGCAACGGTCGAAGCGGCTCAACCGCCGGATGCTGCGCCAGCGGGCGCTGCTGACGCATTTCCATCTCGGGCTCAACGCGTATGACGCGGGGGATCTGAAGAGCGTGGAGCGGCACCGCGCGGCCGTCGGGATGCTCCCCGAGGGCGGGGCGCAGTCGCTCGAGTTCATGGCGCTCGACTGGCGGGCGGCGTGGCTCGACGACCGCCACGCGGACGCGCTGGAGGTGGCGCGGGCCATCACGAGGGCCTTCCCGGACGATCCGGACGGTACGCTCGAGCTCGCGCACATCCTGAGCGACATGCAGCAGCCTCGCGAGGCGCTGAACGTCCTGATCGACGGGACCAACGAGCACGGCGAGGACGCCGACCTCTGGTACGAGCTCGGGCTCGTCGCCGAGGGCCTCGAGGAGTGGGACATCCGCAAGCGGGCGTTCCAGGCCGTCTGGCAGCTCGAGCACGACCTCGAGCCGACCCAGCGCCTCTACCTGTCCGAGGAGACCTTCATCGAGACGGTCGAGCGGACGCTCGAGCGGATGCCGCCAGTCGCCCAGCGGGCCCTGGGCAACGTCGCCATCATCGTCGAGGACTACCCGGAGTCGTGGATCGTCGACGACGACGTCGCCGACCCGCGGATCCTCGGGCTCTTCGACGGCCCGGACATCGCCACCGAGCGCAGCGTCCACGCCGTCCTCGACGGCCCCGCGCGGATCTACATCTTCCGCTGGAACATCGAGCGCACCTGCCAGACCGAGCAAGAGGCCGTGGAGCAGGTCCAGATCACCGTCCTCCACGAGGTCGGTCACTACCTGGGCCTCGACGAGGAGGCGCTCCACTTCATAGGCCTGGGGTAGGCGCCCGAGCTTCCCCCCACGCTTGCGCCCACGCCTGCGCTCCGCCCACGCCTGCGCTTCCGCCCACGCCTGCGCTCCGCCCACGCCTGCGCTCCGCCCACGCCTGCGCTTCCGCTCACGCCTGCGCTTCCGCCCACGCCTGCGCTTCCGCTCACGCCTGCGCTTCCGCCCACGCCTGCGCTCCGCCCACGCCTGCGCTCCGCCCACGCCTGCGCTTCCGCTCACGCCTGCGCTTCCGCTCACGCCTGCGCTTCCGCTCACGCCTGCGCTTCCGCTCACGCCTGCGCTTCCGCTCACGCCTGC